>Ga0307939_1001177_pt1 | contig 13728 bp, 17 predicted proteins | sample OrgLakmetagen122_FD_201844 | JGI IMG/M metagenome (GOLD analysis project Ga0307939, IMG submission 201844) | Saline water microbial communities from Organic Lake, Antarctica - #122 | ecosystem: Environmental > Aquatic > Non-marine Saline and Alkaline > Saline | place: Antarctica: Organic Lake... | reverse complement strand
GCCGGCGGTACCGGCCAAGAGAGTGGTTCTGTGTGGATCTGGAGACAGCGAAAGCGGTTGTGGAGCGCATTGCCGATGGGACGATCAGCAATTACCGCATTGATGGTGTCAGCGGCAGACTTGTGGCTAAGAGCCGACGTTATGCGAAAGGTGCAGATAATGACTGAGGTTACCGAGTTTCACTTGGATCAGTTCATTTAGCGGGAAAAGCACAGAATCCGAAACCATGGGAATTCGGTTTATGGACGCACGTAAACACATCCAGCGCCCTCTCTGGGCAGAAATAGCCAGCAACACAGCTTTGTACTGCTTGCTCGCATCTGTAGGAATGTCTCTGCTAGGCCTGGTCGCATCAGCCGATCAACACGAGTGGATGCTTTCACTATTAGGCATAACAGAAGGCCGCTCTTCGAGCTACTACTCGCTGTTTGTAGCAATAGCAGCGTGCTCCATAGCAAGCATCGTTTACCTGGGCCGACGCTATCCGCTACAGACGGCAGGGGCCGCACTAAGCAATGATTAACATCATTGGAGAACGGCAGTTTGCGGCGATGCACGGCAAGATCCAGATGATGCTGGGCATTGCGGCAGGTGAGGAGAAGCGAGCGTCAGATCCATCACAGAACCCCAATCGCTGGTACCGAGAGTCCATTGAGACTATCTACCCTTTGATTGACCTGGGAATGGATAGAGCGGCCTGTCAGGAGCTTTTGCACTCGAAGGAAATGCACGTCATTCCTTCAAACTGCAAAGCCTGCCCCTTCCTTTCGTTGGAAGAGTTGGAGTACCTGAGGCGTTTCTTCCCGGCTGACCTGGACGACTGGGTGGAGCTTGAAGCTGCAAAGCTTGAAAAGCACTCTCATAAGTCTGAGGTTGTCGTGACCGATGATGCTGGTGATCCCAAGCTGGACCGTAAAGGGAACATCAAAGTTAAAAACCAGAATTATGGTGTCTTTGGTGTGACCCCGCTTCCAGTCAAGATTAAGGAAACAAAAGAGGCGTTTTGCGAATGGTCTGATGAAGAGATCGCGCATTATCGCTACAGCCATGGCCATTGCGTTGCCACGGCTTACTGATATCGAGCCCTCCCCGGAGGGCTTTTTTGTGTTACCCGTTTAAGATTTTTTCAAGATCTACCATGCTTCGAGGCCTATACTGAGTGGAAGCTCATTCAAAGGCCGCTAGGATGACGTACGCTCGCATCATTGGTTTTTTCGCCGCTTTAATGGTTGTTCAGCCGGGACTGGCTTTCACGCGAAATACAGAGTTGGTCGATGTACCCAGGCTGTGTGAGCGGTTCGCAGTGAAATTCAGCCGTGTCACATATTCAGGGCCGGTTCAGCTGGGGCGTTTTGAGGCGGTCACTGGACGCTCAGCCAGTCTCTCTTCCGGGCGGTGCTTTTTCGTTACTGAGATGACCTTCGACGTCGAGGGCTACCTTCTTTACCTCGCTGAGTCACAGGGAAAAGACCCGGAGCAGTATATAAAGAGAATTTCTGAAGAGCGGCGGTATGAAGACGTTATTGATGCAATGGAAAGGCAGCTGGAAAGGCGACTTCTGGGTAAATGGCTTCCGCGTAATGTGACATTGATCTACTATTACACCTCAGAGTCGTCCGGATACCCCAATTTTGTCTTCAGGTTCGACGGCGAGTCCTTCTGAGCCATTTCGCTATGGCCTTTCCTTGTAAGCATGTAATCCTGCTTCGTGTAATTTTGAGGCTCTCGCCTTGTGCCTAAAGGCCGTATAAAGCCTTCGCCGACCAACCGCGACACTAGAATCTGATCGAAACGAGCCTCTCCGTGTTTTCCTCGCAGCCAAGTCAGGGCGCCCGAAGGCCGACATAGCTTCCCGGCTTCTGCCTGTGCGCCAAAAATCGCTCGAAGAGCTTTCGAGCGAAGGGTAGGGTCTTTCCTAAGAGCAGCATGATACTTCCCTTGAATTTTGGTTTTTGCATCTGTCATTTATATGCCCGTCAACTTGTATGCCGATAGTGTTTACGGCCGTCCGCTATTTAGGGTTCTGGCTTCTACCGTGTTGCCAAATGCAACGATGCCGTAAGGGTCTGGATCGGCAGTGTTCTGTCGCAAATAAGTGAAAAGAGGAGAGTAAATGGCCGTTCAAACGTTATTCATTTCAGATCGAGATGGTTTGGAGAAAGCTTTGGCAAATCCGGAGACGATGGTGTTCGCAAACAAAAAAGAAGCTGATGAGCGTGATGCACAACTCGAATTCGGGCAAGAGCTTTCGATGTTCCTCACCGAGCGCGTGAAAGGCCTCAGTGAAGAAGTTGCCGAGGAAGTTGGTATCTGCCTGGCGGAGCACCGTGAACTGCTCAAAAAGGCGCTCAAGAAGCCGCACTTGCTGAACATGACCGAAGATGAGGGTGCGTAATGGCTCTAATGGAAACGGAAGTCGTGATTGACGAGCTAATTCGCGACAGAAAGAAGGATCGCTGGTTTCGGATGCTGCGAACGGTGCTCTGGGTGTCTGTTGTTGTTTTCTTCGTAAGCAGTTTCGGGGGTGACTCTGACGATCCTGGCGATATGCAGATTGCTGCTGGCCCTTATGTGAATGTGGTGGACGTTTCAGGTGTCATTTTGCCTGATAGCGAGCAGGCCTCCCTGAGCTACCTTCAAAGTGCGTTAAAAACCGCGTTTGAAGACAGCATGGCAAAGGGCGTCATTTTGAGGGTTAACTCGCCAGGCGGGTCGCCGGTTCAGTCCGACCTTATCCGGAATGAGCTTGAACGACTAAAGGCAAAGCACGACAAACGATTGGTCGTGGTTGGCGAGGAAATGCTGACCTCGGGCGCCTACCTCAGCTCCATGGCCGCCGATAAGATTTACGCCAACCGGGCTACTCTGGTTGGATCTATTGGTGTGCGTATGGATTCGTTTGGTGCTGTGGATTTGATGGAAAAGATTGGTGTTGAGCGCCGGGTCTACACGGCCGGTGAGGACAAGGTTTCACTGGACCCTTTTCGACCGACTACGGAAAAAGGGGTAGATCGTGTTGAGTCCATGCTTGAGAAGGTTCATGAGCAGTTTATTGCCACCGTTAAGCAAGGACGGGGTGAGCGAATTTCCGAAGACGCGGATTTGTTCACTGGTCGCTACTGGTTGGGTTCTGAAGCTGTTGAGCTCGGGTTGATCGATGGTCTGGCTACAGTCAACGAAGCTGCCCTCAAAGAATTTCAGGTTACAAACCTGAAAGAGGTTAAGCCTCGCCTTGATCTCTGGGGGCGCCTGAACATGTACATGGGCACTCTTCATGATGTGACTCTGCGCCTTGAAAGTGCTTTTGAGAGCTCATCCATTAAGTTCTAAACATGAAGGTTGGGCTTGCAGGCTTCCAAATAATCTTTTGGCCGTAAGGCAAGTTCAACCCCCCACAAAAGCAAGGAGCTTTTATGAGCGAAACCGTCGCTGCTGAAAAAAATGAATCCACCGAAAAAACCGAAGTTGCTACCGATTCTGTGCATGCAGCTGCATCTGCAGCCGAGTCTGCACAGGAAGGTACAAGCACTACTGCTATTCCAGCTGAAGAAAAGCAGGTTCTGGTCATTATCTATGGTCTGATGGGTGCCGGTTTCTTCCTGGGCGTTACCTTCATCGCCGCTGTTATCATGGCTTACATCAAGCGTGGTGACGTCGAAAATGAAATCACGAAAGATCACCTCCGGTTCCAGATCCGTACCTTTTGGTTCAGCCTTCTCTGGACTGCGATCGGTGCTGCGTTGTCAGTCGTAGTTGTTGGCTACTTCGTGCTTCTGGCCGCGTTTTTCTGGACGCTGTATCGAGTTATCAAAGGCTTCATGCGCCTGTCCAGTGGCAAGCCCGCTTACTAAAAGGGGGAGTGCGAAAGACCGGTCTCAACGAGGCCGGTTTTTTTTGAGTTTAATACGCTAAAAGTGAGCAGTTGTTATGATCACGCGAAAGATCAATGAGCATTTCAAGCGCTACGTAGATAGTGGTGTAAAGACGCTGGAGTACAGGAAAAACCCTCAATCTGTTGCGGCACTTTTCGGGACGGATCAGATTGAAGTCGATCTGGAAAAAGGCATGATGAAGCTGCCTGAGTTTGGCTGGTTCACTGCAGAGAACGTCAAACCCAAAAAGCAGATCGGTTGGGTTGCAGTTATCAAAGAGGGCGATAGTTTCTATATAGCTATAGGGAAGCGTGGTCTAAGCCCATACTCCGAAGAGGCGGCAGAGATCCTTCCCACAGCAGATGGAGTTATTCTGGCGATGCCATTTATCGACCAGGAAAGAATCAAAGAGAAAATGATCGCCACTTAAGGGTTCTACTTGTGATTGATATTCAGGGCGTCACAAAAACATTTACGACCAAACGTCGAAGCTCATTGCTGGGCGGGAAAAAGCGCGTCAAAAAGACCGTGGCGCTCGACAACCTCAACCTGACCGTGGAGCACGGGGAAGTTCACGGACTGGTAGGCGCCAACGGCAGCGGAAAATCGACCCTCATGCAGGTCATTGCAGGTCTTTTGATCCCCACGTCGGGCCAGGTGCTCATTGGCGGACACAAGAACAATCCTTTCCGGAAAGCCAAGGTGAGGGTCGGGTACCTTCCGGCATCCGGCCGGTTATATCCCCACCTGACAGTCAGAGAAAATATTGCTCTGTTTGCTGCACTGGCTGGCATTCCAAAGAAAGATATTCCCAAAGCGGTGTCAGAGGCGATCCATGAGCTCGGCTGTGAAGGGATGCAGTACGAGTACCCAGAAGATTTATCGTTTGGCATGCATCAGAAGGCCAGACTGGCGCGTTTGATGGTTATTCAGCCTCAGGCCCTTCTTCTGGACGAGCCATCCACAGGCGTGGACATCGTCGCGTCCGCCCAGTTCAACCAAATGATCCGTTACCTATCAGATCGGGGCATTCCTATCCTGCTGGCTACTCACGATCCTCGTGAGCTGGAGAGCTACTGCAGTCGAATCACAGTTCTCAACCAGGGTCAGTCTGTCTTCACCGGCACTCTGGCCGAAATGCGCCAGTCCTCGGGCACTGACGACACCGCCGACGCGATCTATCAGTACATTAAGCAAGGTCAGAAATGATTCCTATATTTTTGAAAGACATTCACTACATCTGGATGACGTTCAGGCGGTATATCTTGTTCCTGGTGGGGCTCACGATAGCAGGCTTGATCGGATTGGTAGTGGCGGGGTCAATGACCAGTGTTGAAGATGACAATCCGTCCTCACAGTTCCATAAAATGGGCGTTCTGACGGAGCTGGTACCTCAAAGGGTGCTCGATAACCTGTCTTCTAACGAGAACATTGAGATTGAGTATTTCGATGAGATAGAGCCCCTCAGGGAGGCGATCAAACAACGCGATGTGAGATACGGACTTCTTGGTGCAAGCGAGACGTCCTTGGTCATCGGCATCCAAGGCAGAACTGCTATAGGCGACCTTATCCAGAAAGAGGTTTTGGCGCCTTACTTTGGGGAAGAGCAGTACAGCGTTAGTTTTGAGAGCGTCCAGGGCGATCAACCAAAACGGTTCCAGGCGTTGATGATCTGGTTTGCATTCATTTTCCTGCTGAACACTGGCGGTAAGCTGTGCAATATTCTTGTGTGGGAAGAGCGAGCAAAGGGCTATCTCGAAGAACTGATTGCATCGCCAGCCTCTCGCCTGGATATTCTGGTGGGTAAGCTATTTGCGGTGCTCGCGTCTTCTGCCGCCTTCTGTGTCGGCGTGGTCTCTATGTTGCTCATTGCCCTGGTGGGTGCGGCTACGGTGTTTATTTTGAACAACAGCTTCTTGCTAGGCCTTGTAAGCGAAGGGAGTGCAACTGCAGGTGCTTCGGCCGAGCCTGCTAACGCAATGGACATTGCAGGCAGCGTTGTAGCCTTCACTGACCCATGGGTGGTTTTGCTGGTAATCGCATCGTCGTTTCTTGCGCTGCTGATTGCTACATCTGTACTGGTAGTAGTTAACTTCATTGTGAAGCAGCAGGCAACGCTTAGGTTTGTGGTCACGCCTCTGATCCTACTGGTGTATGTGACGCCTTGGCTGGTTCCGTTCGAGGTGGTTTCTGAAATGGAGTTCCACTGGGCCTTCCCAGTTTTCAATATCTACTTCACGTCTGTCTTTGCGAGCCTCCATGAGTCCGCAGTGACGGAGTGGCTGGCAGCAATGGCTGTGAACGGCCTGACGTTCTCTGTGGTGCTTGCCATGGCTGTTTACGTGCTTAGCCGAATACAAGACTGGCCAGCCCGGTAGAGCCAACCAAAAAAGCCCTCCGGGGGAGGGCTTATCATCAATGCGCGAAATTACGCGGCTTTAACGTCTTTGAGTGAATACCAGAACTCAAGTCTCTGGAATCCTTTTTTGGCCTCTGGAAGCTTGGAGCTTCTGGAAATATCGCAAATCCGAGTGTCTTCCTTGAAGAGCCAGTTTAGAACCTTAACCCGTTCGACCTCAGATTCGGCAATATAAACCGTTACCCAGCGCCCTTCGATTATTGCTTGAATACCATAGTATTTGTGGATTTTATCCATGACTTTTCTCCGTTGTTTATGAACTCTTAATCGCTACGGAGATCGAGATATTGGATGAACTTTTTTTGCTGCTGATCACTTTTTGAGCAGCACCATGTTTTACCTTGTCATCTCAGAAGTTTAAGTCAGTTTTCCACAGGGTTTTTTTGGCGGTTATCCACAGAAAAAGTGGGTAACCTTTTTGTCCATACGTCTTGAAAAAAATCTTCATTTATTTTACGGCCACCATGTAAAACCGACCTAAAGAGGGCCTGCGTGAGTTAGGAGCGAGTCCAGGCCGCCGTGTTTTTCCAGGACGAATATTTCCCCCGGATTAAGACCGAAACCTACACCCCATCATTTCCGATCCCTCAATTCCCGCAATACCGTAAGCCACCCAGAGGTGATACGTGAGCGAGAAGCGGCTATTTGCAAAATGGGCACAAAAGAAGGACAGAGCGGCATTAGGGTCTGAAAGTAAAAGCGACCCTAAAATCCTTTGTGGGCTCTCGTGTGTCTGTTTGGCCCGTGTCCGGAGCTGGGCGCAAAGGTCAAGCCCGAATCTCGCCTCAAAGCGTTCTGCAACCGTTCTGAAAATCTGGATCTGGCCATCGTGCGCCAGTTGGTGGGGCAAGGCTTTGTTAGGCCTATGTCAAAAGCAAGCGGGATTGAGAGCTACAGCTCGCAGGTTTATCGCATCACCCGCAAAGGCTGGAACGAGATCATCAACAACAGTGCCGACCTGGCCGCCGACGAAATTGTCGGGGCTGCTGCGCTGAAATTCGCCTGACTTGGGGCATTTATGACTGGATTGAACAACGCTTCCACCGTGGTATTTACGCCTTATCCCGCGCTTGAAGAGATGAAGCGCCTTTTTCCTGACAGCCTTCCAAATGAGCTTGAGGCTCGGTTGGTTCCGGTCGCAAGAAGCTGGCAGGAAATGCTAGAGAAAATTGACTTCGAGTCCGACCGTGTAGATCTTCGAAACGAATTTGGGGATCTTGCCACTGTTACAGGTCTTGCTCGGACCAAGAAATCAACGCTTACCATCAAAATGAAAGACAAGCCTATGTTCAAGGCAAGCTATGATTCGGTGATCACGAGTTTGCACCAAGCATTCGAGAGCGGTTACTGCAAAGTTTTATAACTCTAACAGTAACCGTTGTGATTAAGCCGCAGTGTCCTCTTCCGCTTTATGCGGATGCTCTTCCAGAAACTGAATAACTTCAAAGAAGCGGGGCTCTGACTGGCCCTGTTGTGGCGGCTTCAACTGAAAGCGCAGGTAGGGCGGAGCCTGTAGTAGAACCTTCCCTTCGATCACGTCATCGATGTTTTGAGTGGGCCTTGATCCGCACCCTTCAATAATCGTTTTCCAGCCTTCTTTGGCTCTTGGATGCTGAATCTCCGGGCTGGTCCAGACCGTTATGTCTTGCCGTTCACTGGTTTTCATCTGGGCATTGCCCTCTTCATCAAACAGCACATGTGGAGGCTCCTGAACTTCGAAGGAAAGCTTCAGCATCGTCTGGCCCTTCCGGCTTTTCGTCGGTATCCAGCTCATCTTATGGATTTCCGCAAACCGGATCGCATAGAGCGCCTCAGGCTCGATTGCCGCTCGATACTGGAAACTTTCGGCGGAACTGGTCACCGGGGCGAAGCAGCTCTTACAGAACATGGCGTTCTGGGCGTTCATTACATGGCAGCGCGGGCATACCTTCCTGGACCATGTCTGCGTACAGCGGGACTTACTGCCGTCCTCAGCCTCAATGTAATGGGTGCAGCGAGTACCCTGGTGCCCGGCAACCAGATGGCGGTCTTCTGTCAGAAGAGGCTCGTTGAACCCCGTCAATTGGAGGAACCCTTCGTCGTTCATGAAGGTACCGTCGGGCGGCGTCACAGGGCGGAAATGATTCACGTTCGAGCAGGTCGGGCAGAGCACCTCTTGCAACTCCACTTCCTTACCGTTGGGTTTCGTAGCGGTAATCTCGGGGGAGAATAGATCGCCGTCAGGGGCAAACCGGTCCACGTTTTGCGCATAATCCAAAATAACGCAATCACGCTTACCGATTTCTGGGCACAACCGCACACCCCGGCCAATGATCTGCTGAAAGAGGCTGGCTGACTCGGTGGTTCGTAACATCGCGATGGTATCGACAATCGGCGCATCAAAGCCTGTTGTGAGGGCTGAGACGTTCACCAGATACTTCAGATCACCGGCCTTGAACCGTCGAAGCGTTGCCTTCCTTTGTGCTGTCGTCGTGTCAGCTGTAATAAGCTCAGTCTTGTCGGCGGGAAGGAGACCCGCCACCAGATTTGCGTGCTCCACATTCTGGGCGAAGATCATCACACCGTTCCGATGCTTCGTCTTACGCACGATATCGTCAATAATTTGCTTCGTCAGATCGGACTGGCCATCCAGAAACACCTTATCCTCAGACTTTTTATCCCAGTTACCGGTTTGAGTTTTCTTAAGGCCCTGGGTGTCATAGTGATCGGATATGTCACCAATGATCGGAGGCACAATGCGACCCATCTCAATAAGCTCATGAGCCGAGATCTCAAAGACCACCTCTTTGAAAAACGGATCGCGAGCAAGCTCTTCGGACAAAGGCGGGCGTTTGTAGTAGCTATGGGTTTCATAAATAAATCCCCGGCCGAGTCGGTAGGGCGTCGCAGTTGTGCCCAGGACTCGGATATTGGGATTAACCGTTCTAAGCTCCGCAATGATTTTGATAACAGTCGGTGGGTGTGAGTGAGCCTCATCGAGAAACACGGCGCTGAAGCTATGATCCTTGAACGCGGCGATACCACTGGCTACAGATTGTGAACTACCAAAAACAATGTTGGAGCTCAGGTCCTTTTCATTTAGCCCAGCGCAATAAATGGATGCGTCAAACCCGTGAGATCGCATTTTTTCGCAATTCTGTTCGACCAACTCCTGGGAGGGCGCCAGCACGAGTACCTTTTTCTCGCTCTCGCTGCTTTTATTGGCCATTTCCTCCAGGACGGCGGCCATGGCTGCCAGAATAAAGCTTTTACCAGCGGCCGTTGGCAGCACCAGTAGAAGCGGGTCAAGCGTTGCGATCGTTCGATTAATCGCGCAGCGTGTGCCTTCTTCCTGATAGTCGTACAGAGTAGGGAATTTCTTCAGGGTTGAATCGATAACTTCGTTGTACATGTCGCACCCGCTCGCACTGTTTCGTTTGTTTCTGCTACGGCGCGTGGAGATTTCGAGAGGAGGGTTAGGGCATTTCAGCCACCTTTAAACGAAAAAAGCCCTCCGGGGAGGGCCGAAATCAGATTTCAAGATTCGATATCCTGACAATTATGTGACGCTGACGAGCAAAAGGAGGCACTTTACTTCCATTGACGCCAAACTTCTGCTTCAAGGCTTCCATGATAGTGTCCCAGATATCTTCCGGCATATCAGAGCTATCTCCCTCTCCTGAAAGGATAGGCTCTACCATGATCGCTACATCAGACCATTCACCCGGCTCGGTTCCAGACTCATGCCAGGTAAACACCGTGTTATTTTCAACATACTCGATAAAGTCTTTCCGCTGAAAGAATTCTGGTGCGTTGATAGAGACGTGGAGGCCGAAGCCATCTTCAATGCCGCGCTCGATTACAGATTTAATCATTTCAACTCCTTACTGATTGATGAACTCGAATCAGCTACGGAATCGCAAAACTTCGGCGACCTTGTATCAAGGCGCATTGCGGTTGATGGGTTACCATGCTTAAGTTTTTGAGTGCATCGCCGTTGGTAACTCCGGCAGAAGCCCATGGTAAAAGCGACTGTGCCGTAAGTAATTATGCGATTTTCAGTAAGGTGCTACTAATCATGCGAATTATCTCGACTCTGCTTTTTCTTGTTTTGGCGCTGGCCCCCACTCAGGCTCTGGCGGCCATAACGATCGAGCAGGGCAATGCGCCCTTGGATGGGCAGGAATATAAAAACCGGAAGAATATCCGGATCAAGGTTAGTGCCGATAACTGCCCCGTTCGCGTGAATAATAACAAACTCGATATCGGAACTCTGACTCGCCCTGACGGGTCGGAAGAGCAAGTTTATTTCTCAGACTATGGTGACAGAGGTGCTTGCGATCAGAACAATTTGGGCTTCAGCCTCGAAACCCCGCAGACAGGCGAGTACACCTTAACCTATTCGATTTATGGGTGTTTCTTCTTTATTTTCTGTGATTTGCTGGAGCAGCAAACAACGGCAACGTTCACGGTTGGACAGTCCGGGCAGCCGGGAGCCTTTGTCAGGATATCGCATCCCGGCGTTGGCGTTACTTGCCAACCATCATCTATAACTCTGACGCCGTGCACAGACGCGTCTTGCTCCCAGGCCTATACGGATCCTTTAGAGATTTCGTTGCTGGGCTCTGGCTGGATTGACGGAACCACATTAACGCTTAATGGGTCTTCCCAGTCTGTTCGGTACCAACAGACCCAGCCCGGCACGTACACACTCGGGGTTGAGTCCAATGGCAACGAGTCGGTCACTCAGGGCTGTGCAAATGCCGCTACGGGCGGAAAAAGCTGCGACATGGTCTTTTCTGACTCTGCTTTACTGGTATCTGTCCCCGACGTCGTTGCAGGAAAGCCAACTGAGGGAACTGTGGAGGCTGTTAAGTCTAGCAACACCTCTGACCGATGCGTTGCTGCCTTTTCTTCGACTACAAAGACGATCCGCTTTGACGGCTCCTACTCGATGCCGACCGCTAGCAATAAGGCAATCAACCTGCCTGTTTTTATTGATGGCAACAGTGTAGATCTGTTTTCCGGCAGCGATGTTCCAGTGAATTTTGACGGGGCAGGCATCGGACGATTCCAATTACGCTACGCTGACGCAGGAGAGGTTTCCCTCAAAGCACTGTTCTCCGGCCCTCCGGAGGCGGGAGCAGAACCCGTTTCGCTATCAGGCGCCGATGCGTTTGTATCTTCACCAGCCGGTACGTGCATGCGAACCACAGGCTCATGCCCTAGCGGCGATTCAAGCTGCCAGGCGCAAGCCGAAACTGGAGAGGCGCTTCCGTTCTCGTTCGAGGCGGTAGCTTGGGAGTCTGACTCCGACACCAATTACTGCCAGGGCAACGACGCAACCCCCAGCTTTTCAGGCACAGTGCCAATCCAGCACTCCCTTGTCGCTCCCGCTTCCGGTGTTGAAGGGGCTTTTAGCGCGACGTCAGTCCCGACGACCCCTAATCAAACCGGGGAGCACTCTTTCAACGGCTCCTTTAACAGAGTGGGTGTATTTTCGGTGAAGGCTCAAGATTTCACATATTTGGGCAAAAGCGTCGCAGGCCATACAGCCGCAATCGCCGGGAGAATCACGCCTTCCAGCTTTGCTCTAAGTGTAATGGACGATGGATTGGTTGCGCCTCGGTGTAGCTTCAGCACTGAGTACCTTTATCAGGGCGAGCCCATAAATTGGAGCGTTTCTCCAATGTTTAAGATTACTGCGTTGAACCATGAAGGGGCTGCCGCTACAAATTACACCATCGGAGGCTTTAAAAAGCTCTCAAGCAATAACGTTGAAGTAGCGTATTCGTCTCAGGACGTGTCGGCCACTGATACTGAAGGCAATCCAATGGTAATCACATCGACCACTTCCCAAGGGGATTTGAACACCCTGGGTGCAGGGGAAATGTCTTTTGAAATTCCAGTTAGTGACACGATCACCTATTCCAAGACAGCGGACACATTGATCACGCCTTTCTCTCCGGCTTTCAATGTCTCACTGGTGACTGTTGAGGACCCAGATCTGGTTAGTAACGACACCATTGTTTTGGCCTCGCCGACCTCCAGTCAAGAAGTAGCGTATGGCCGCACTTTCCTTGAAAACGCGTTTGGTCCTGATGGCAGCGTTCTGGAAGGCAAGGTAGTCATAGAGAGTTATGAAACCGATGGTTTTCAACGTACCACCTCAGAGAACTGTTTCTCATACAGCGCGTCTGATATTTCCAGCAGCGATACAACAGTGGCCGAGGTGCTGCCAAACGACCCCGTAATCACGGCAGGCGTCACTGAACCAGAGGATGGTATTAGGGTGGAGACATTCACCGGCAACCAAGCGGACGTAGAGATAACGCTCACTGTGGATTCGTTCATGCAGCATGACTGGAACGGCGACGGCTCTTTCTCTAACCCGACCGCCACTTATACGGTCGGCGTGTATCGAGGCAATGATCGAGTTATATACTGGCGAGAGATCTGACTTCCTCTCAAAACAGCCCTCGGAGGGGAGATCTGGTTCTCTTTAAATCCGCTTATGACTGGCTTGTTGCGGTATTCTGCAAAGTGACAGGCCTCTGAAGGATCCGCCTTAACCACTCTTTTGCAAGAGATGCGGTCGTGAAGCTATTTGTCTCGCAGGCATAAAATTGCCACTCGTAAGCACAGCCTCCACTTGGCACCTGAAACGTGCCCAGGTCGATGGTGAAAATCGTTCGGTGCATTCGAGCTATCGCCGGTATTCGCCCAAATACCGTAACGAGAAGACATTGAACCACCCTCATTAACCTGATTTGAGGCCGCTCTTTCAAGACGACCAAACAATGGGCCAGTCCCGCCGTCGGGGAATGCCTGAGATAGGATGATGCGGGAGTCATCACTATGCTTTCGAATGATCTCGGAAATCTGGTCCATCATATCCATTCTCAATAAGCCTTTAAGTTAGTCTATTCGTGAGCACTTCGGAAATCGCTTATGATTAACGTTATACGGTGTGCCAGGTTTGGGTTTCCGCTTCAAACTCAGCAACCCCCACCGCAACAAGCGATTGCAGGCCCTCCTCCACAGATTTTCTGGGCTTCCGTTTGAACATTTCTGCCAGGCTGTCCGTGGTGTGAGATCGTTCGGCCAGAGCCTGTCGCAGCACTCGTAGCTGCTCGGGGATAGCTTTCGGAAAGGCTGTTTTGCCCTTGCTAGTGGCGGCCTCCGGTTTGGCTGCGGTTTCCTTGGGTGCGATGTCTACTTCCTGTTGAATGGCATCTGGTGCCTGGTAATCTGGGCGAAGCCAACGGACAACCCCTCGGGCTTCTTCCTGAGCACGCTGTTTGTTGAGTGCCACCAACCGCATCAGCAGTTCTTCCTCAGCCTCGGCCTGGTCGGCAGATTTGTCGGGCAGAGGTGTCGTTGCGCCGGGGCGACCCACCAGTTTGTCGGCGAGGTCTGACCAACCGTAGGCTTCGAAGACAGCTCGATCCAGGTCGT
>Ga0307939_1001176_pt1 | contig 13728 bp, 13 predicted proteins | sample OrgLakmetagen122_FD_201844 | JGI IMG/M metagenome (GOLD analysis project Ga0307939, IMG submission 201844) | Saline water microbial communities from Organic Lake, Antarctica - #122 | ecosystem: Environmental > Aquatic > Non-marine Saline and Alkaline > Saline | place: Antarctica: Organic Lake... | reverse complement strand
GGGTAGAGCAGTCTGGTAGCTCGTCGGGCTCATAACCCGGAGGTCGTTGGTTCGAATCCAGCCCCCGCTACCATATAAAAGAAAGGCAGATCAGTTACTTACTGGTCTGCTTTTTTTGCGTTTGGGATGGCAGAAAGTTCCTGTGACGTATATGTGACAAATATGTGCCAAGTTCTGTAATGGTAGTCGCGGAGGTCGAGTGCGAAATGACCTCCAGTCATGCGTCTGAAGCTCGATAAGATCCCCTGCCGCGCACTCGAACAATCTGCAGAGCTTTTCGATAGCATCCAGCTCTATTCGTTGTGCTGTTTCTTTCCACGATTTTCATTTTCCGCTCGCCCATCAGGCGAGCCAGATGGCACATGGAAATCTTCTTGAAGGCCCGTTGATACGTGATGCGCCAATAAAAGCGGAGTTTTCGATACAAGAGGTGTGAACATTGGCTTGCCACACCGCTTCTGCTCAAACTCGCCCTGGACAGCTTTTATCCTGCTTGTGCTTTCCCGGGCGGCCTTCATCAGTTTGAGCATCTGGAGGAATCCCTGGTGATTGTCCGGAAACATGTCGCCCGATAAAAAAGCCCGCTGCAGCACCAATGAATGCGGCAACAGGCCCGATCATGCCCCCAACCAAACCGCCACCAAATATCAGAATAACGCTTTTCATACAGCCTCCCTGTGCCATTCACAGCAACCAGCCGATACTCTGAGCATGGTTGATTTTACAACAGCCGGGTTGACCTCCGGTCTGTCGCAATTCAGAATACTGTATATAACAACAGTATCCGGTGTAAAGCATGTCCTGCGTTCTGCTTGGTGACTACGAATCGTTCTCTCGATTGAACATCCCGCTCTTCCTGGAACGGGTGTCAGCCGGTTTTCCATCGCCAGCGGAGGACTACGTTGAGAAATCCCTGGACCTCAATGAGCTTTGCATCCAGCACCCTGCTGCTACGTTTTTTGTGCGCGTACAGGGCGAGTCCATGGTTGAAGCCGGAATTTTCCCAAATGATGTGCTGGTGGTTGACCGGTCGCTACGAGCCAAGCACGGAGACATCATCATCGCCAGCCTGGAATCAGAAATGACGGTGAAGCAGCTTCACCTCAAACCAATACCGGTGCGCTTGCTACCAAGAAATCCGGCCTATCAGCCAATTATCATCGAGGGCGATATGGTGATGGAGGTTTTTGGGGTGGTGACCAATGTCGTGCGGTCGCTCAAGCGGGGAGGGCAGTGATGAACGATAAAAAGAGCAGGAATCAGGTCTATGCCCTCGTCGACTGCAACAACTTCTATGCTTCCTGCGAAAAGCTGTTTCGGCCAGATTTGCGGGACAGGCCAGTGGTGGTGCTGTCCAATAACGATGGCTGTGTGGTGGCCCGCTCAAAAGAAGCAAAAGCACTTGGGATCAAAATGGGTGTGCCAGTTCACCACATCAAGGACGAAATCCGTCGCTTCGGCATTCAGGTGTTCTCATCCAATTACATCCTGTATGGCGACATGAGCCGACGGGTGATGACGACACTGGAATCTCTGGCTCCCGGAGTAGACGTGTATTCCATTGACGAAGCCTTCCTGGATGTCACCGGCATCGACGCGGTGGTGCCCTTCGAGGATTTTGGCCGGCAGGTAAAAGATACTGTCTACCAGAACGTGGGGCTTCCGGTCTGCGTCGGCATAGCCCCGACCCGAACGCTGGCGAAACTCGCGAACCACGGTGCGAAAAAATACCGGGCCACGGGCGGGGTCGTGGATCTCACAGACCCGCTCCGGCAACGGCGACTGATGGCCCGCGTGCCGGTAGCAGAGGTCTGGGGTGTCGGGCGCAAGCTCACCGCCAAACTCCACGCGATGGGCATTGTCACTGCGTTACAATTGGCGGATACCGACCTGGCGACACTCAGAAACCGTTTTTCGGTTGTACTGGAACGAACTGCCCGGGAGCTCAACGGCATTCACTGTTTGCCGTGGGAGGACGCACCGCCGCCGAAAAAGCAGATCATGTGCTCTCGATCGTTCGGCCAACCGATTCAGGCTCTGGCAGATCTGGAAGAAGCGGTGGCGCACTATGCCAGCAGAGCGACAGAAAAACTCAGGGGCGGTCAGCAATACGCCGGGGAGCTGATGGTGTTTGTCCGCACCAATCCCTTTAAAACAACGGCCTCCCAATACTCAAGAAGTGCCTCTATCCACCTGATAAACGCCACTCAGGATTCCCGCGTTTTAGTGCAACAGGCGTTGAATCTGCTTCGATCCATGTATCGTGAGGGTTACGACTACGCCAAGGCTGGCGTGATGCTCAGTGAACTGATGGATGAAACCGGCCTGCAGGACGACTTGTTTGAAACAGCGGATGCCGGCACATCCAGTGCTGAGAAGTCTCAGAGGCTGATGGCTATGATGGACGAGATCAACCGGAAATCCAGAGCAACCCTCTATATGGCCCGAGAGGCCGGGCCTGGGGTTTATGCCATGCGGCGCGCGCATCTGTCGCCGGCATACACGACGGATTGGCAAGCGTTACCGGGTGTTCGGTAGCACGCGAATTCCCCGTTAGCAGGGGGCGTGAAAGTGATTCCCGCTGATGATTAATGGCTGCCCGTTGCACTCACTTTTGAGACCCTCTAAAAATGGGGGGATTACCCTTCAGCAAGAACTGGAATCAGTGATTTCGTCGGGTAAACGGGTTCGATTGAAGTGAAAGGGCTTGCAATAAATAGAAATGTAAGTAACGCTTGTCCTGTGTCCAAAAACTAGGGACATCCAGATTATGGATGGAATCAAGAGTCAAGACCTAGCTTTGTTGCTGAAGCTGTTTTCGCTTCAAAAGCAAGAAACTTCAGGGCGGGCTGAGAAAACAAAGTTGGCGTGGCCTTACGATTGGCAGGACTGGGACGATGAGAGTGAGTCCTATGAATCGCTGACACTAGAAGATTTCGGCGACGAGTTATTGCGCGCAACAGTTTACACCGTGCGGAATCTCGAGTCGGAAACCGGCATTGGGAAATCCCAAGTCAGCAATTCACTGCGGCGCTGTTTTGAGGTGGGCCTGGCTAAAAAAGATCGAAAATCCGGCGTACCCCGCGTCAACACAAAGAGCCTGTTTGAGTTCATAGTTTACGGTGCGAAGTATGTGTTCCCGGCCAAGCCCGGACAGTTAGTGCGCGGCATTGGAACCACATTTGCCGCGCCTGTGCTGGAAAGTCGCCTGTTCAGCGCCGGTGAATTACTGCCAGTGTGGCCAGACGCACGAGGCAACAACAAAGGCCTGGAGGTCAGTCCGCTGTTCAAAACTGTGGGCCACGCGGTTCGCCGCGACCCGGAGCTGTACGCGTTATTAGCGCTGGTAGACGCAATACGCATAGGCAGTCCGCGCGAAGCAAATCTGGCAAAAGACCTGTTGAAAAAACGCATGGAAGTGAGCGAATGAGCATATCAGCATTACAAAAATGGATGGTCGGCAAAGTTGCCGAGGCGCTCGGCCCCGATCTGCAAGAGCAGGTAGCCTTTGTGGGTGGTTGCACCACCGGCTTTTGGAGAGCTGTAGCTCAATCTGCGTAAACCGCTGAAGGTGATTACTGCATTGAGAGTGAAGCATTACGGCGAACGCTATCTTGATAGTGCCGCCTCCCACGGGTTGATGACGCTCAGCCCGGCAGCCTCAAAAGGGCTGGTGTCGCAGGTGGCGACGGTGAAGCCGTTGGCGAGGGCGATGGCTGCAATGAAAGCATCGGCCGTTTCGACCGCCAAGCCGGCAGCACGGGACTTGGCCAGCAGCTCGGCATAAGCCTTCGTGCAAGTCTTATCGAACGACAGCACCCGATTGGCGAACATCGGCAGCAGGTGCTTTTCCAGGTTCTCATGCAGGCGGGCCTGGCGCTTTCCGGCCGACATCAGCGCGATACCCGCACGAAGCTCGGCTACCGTGATCGCGGACAGGTAGAGCGTTTCCAGCGCTTGCGCGTCGATCCAATCAAGGACGCGGTGATTGGGCACTTGGCGTTGCGGCTCCGAGATCACGTTCGTATCGAGCAGGATCATTCGAAAGGCGCCGCACGGGCCGGAGACTTAATGCGCCCGCTCTCAAACAGGGCCAGCTTTCATGGCGGACATCAATTCTTTCCCTCGATAAAGCTGAACATGACAAGCGGTTTCTATACACTCCGTTTTGCCAGTTCATCGGCGTGCGCTGAATGCGCATCAATCCCTTCCAAAAGCCCTGCTTCCGAAAAGGGTAGCCGAACCATAAGCGGATGCGGTTTATCCCGGTTGTCGGCAGTCATGGAATTACTCCCCATACTGTTTTAAATATCGAGAATGATCGGCGGATTCGTAGGCACATACCGCGCGGTACAAGTGCTTGCATTTACAAGCCTGATGTTTCCGTGAATGTACTCGCCGTAGCCCTCGTGAATGTGGCCAAAAATATGGGCTTTTAGTGACAACTGTTCGATTCGGTGCAGCAGATCCACACACCCAACATTCTGGCATCGGAACCCCAACGACGCTTCATCCCCAAAACCGGATACCCTCAATCTGTAAGCGCCGATAAACCGCCGTACTTCCATCCCGCACTGGCAGCCTGAACACTAGTCCTCGTGATCAACCCAACCCCACGAGGCACATATGACCCTTCCCGAACAAGACGCACCAGACCATTGGCCGCAACTCATCAGACAGTGGCAGGACTCCGGACTGAGCGGGAAGCAGTTCTGCCGCGACCACGATCTGGTGTATCACTGCTTCATCTACTGGCGCAAGAAGCACAGGCGGCAGTCGCCGGTCGTGCCGCCGCAGCCGGCTGGGCCATCAGGGTTTGTGAAAGTGGCCAGACAGTCTTCGCCTGCGCGAGACGACCGTCTCACGCTTTCGCTGCCAGGCGGTCTGGCACTCAGCGGCATCACCGCAGGCAACGTGGGCCTGTTGCGTCCCATTCTCGAGCAGCTGTGAAGGAGGCGCGCTATCTGCGCCCGTCGCTGGACACGCCGGCCATCTATCTCTATCGCCCTGCGGTCGATTTCCGCAAGCAGGCGTTAGGGCTGGCGGCTATCGTCGAGCAGGAGCTGGGGCACAATCCCTTCGAAGGCGGGCTGTACGTCTTCATCAACCGCCACCGCAACAAGATCAAGTGTTTGCTGTGGGAGACCAACGGCTTCGTGCTCTGGTACAAGTCGCTGGCACAGGAGAAATTCAGCTGGCCACGCCAGGGCGAGGACGTGATCTCGCTCACCGGCGAGCAGATCAACTGGCTGCTGGATGGCTACAATATCTGGCTGATGCAGGGGCATAAAAAGGTGCAGTACGAGTCCGTTTTCTAGCGACTTGGCAGGCTGTTTTTGTTAGAATAATACTATGACAAAGCAGCCAGAAACGCAGCAAAAACAGGACGATATCAGCGGCATGACCGCTGAGCAGTTCATGGCGGCGCTGGCTGTAAAAGATGCCATTATCGAGCGAGCCGCCGCGCTCAAGGACGCCGAATTCGAGCGTCACACCGCCAGGGTGAATGCCGGCGTCAAACGTCTCCTCGATGAACGCGACATCTACATCAGGCAGCTCGAAGCCTTCCTCAAGCTGACTACCCTGCGCAAGTTCGCTTCGTCCACCGAAGCGCTGCCCGGCCAGAACGGCCTGTTCGACGAAGCCGAACTGGAGGCTGCGTTTGAAGACGCCGGCGCAGAGCTCCCCGAGCAGGAACCGGCCAAGCCACGCAGCAAGACCCGCCAGCGCGGCTTCGCGCCGTCACTGCCACGTGTCCGCATCGAGCACAGTCTGCCCGATGATGTCCGGGCGCAGGCCATTCGATGCTTCTTCACCAAGGTAAAGGAAGAGCTCGACTTTGTGCCTGCCACACTCAGGGTGCTGGAGCACTGGCAGGAACAGGCTGTCCTTCACGAGCAGGGCGCCGAGCGTATGGTGGCCGCCGCGCGGCCAGTCCATCCACTGGGCAAATGTTCAGCCAGCGTCGCCCTGCTGGTCTACATCATCGTCTCGAAGTACGCGGACGGGCTCCCGCTCTACCGCCTCAACGGCCTCATCAAGCGCTACGGCCACGACGTGGACCGAACGGTGATGGCCAACTGGATCATCCGGCTCGGGCCGGTGTTCCAGCCGCTGCTGAATCTGATGCGTGAGGTGCAGAACGGCAGCCCGTACCTCAATGTCGACGAGACCCGAATACAGGTGCTGAAGGAAGACGGCAAGACGGCTCAGTCCGACAAGTGGATGTGGGTCGCCCGCGGCGGCCCGCCAGGGCAGCCATCAGTCCTGTTTGAGTACGATCCCTCGCGGGCCGGTGCCGTACCCGAGCGCCTGTTCGATGGCTTCAATGGCGTATTGCAGTGTGATGGCTATGCCGGCTATGCCAAAGTCTGCGCCCTGCGCAACTTGCCGCGCGCTGGCTGCTGGGACCACGTGCGCAGGAAGTTTGTCGAGGCCGTCAAGATTGCTGGCGTGAAGCATGGCCAGAAGAAGGTGCCTGTCGCAGTGATCGCCGTCGAAAAGATCCGCAAGCTGTACGCGGTAGAACGCAGGATCAAGGATGAGAGCGACGACGAAAAGCGCCGGCTGCGCCAGGCGGTCAGCCTCCCGCTGCTAGAAGAACTGCACGCCTGGCTCAGGGCTCGTGCTGGAACAGTGATGAGAGGCTCGAAGACTGAGCAGGCCATCAGCTACGCCCTGAATCAGTGGGACACATTGACGGTCTATTGTGACTATGGGTATGTGAACATTAGCAACGCTGCGGCGGAAAATGCAATACGGCCGTTTGCAGTCGGCCGCCGTGCCTGGCTGTTTGCCGACACCTCACGAGGTGCCCAGGCCAGCGCCACCTGCTACTCGCTGATTGAAACGGCGAAGGCCAATAATCTCGAGCCATCGGCGTATATCGGGTATGTCCTCAGCCGCATCGCTGACGCGACGACAGTGGAACAGATCGAAGCGCTGCTACCCTGGAACGTGGACCGCGACCAGCTGCAGTCGGGATCACGATAGGTCTTACTCCGCAACACCCCTGATTTATGGGCGCTTACCTCAATCTCAATACCGCTATCCTCTAAATAGACGGCATTAGTGAGCAAGTCTCTTGCAAGCTTCGGTGCCTCCTGGAAAACCCAGTCATGATTGCCGGCAATCACAATCTTGTGTCGGTGGGGCAAGGTTCCAAGCCAGTCATTGAGGTCTTCCACATTGTCCAACGTACCCGCACCCAGGCAGTCGCCGGCATGGATCAGTACATCGCCATCCGGGATCTCGGGTATGCGTCGGTGCAGACTATGTGTATCTGAGATACAGACGATCCTCATTCCTTTTCCTCGCACGGGGACGTTCTCATCCTGTTCCATCTCATTTTGTGGAATTTCGCAATCCAACTCCGGAATACATTGCGAATGGCCGATTACTGGCCATGAGCTATCTCTTTTAGGCATGGTAAAAGCCACAGCTATGCTGTCGGACCCAAATATTACTAAGAAAGAAGTGGCCGAGCATTTTAAGGTTAGCCGAACAACACTAAACGCTTCGCTTAGTCGAAATTTGGAAATATAGGATGCAGGCTCCCCTCTGCTGCCGGGTAGATCGGCTTAAATCTGGAAGGGGTATTTCTAACATTTAGTAAGAACTAAAAGTCGACTACCGGGAGAGTCTCTGTGATGTCACGCAATCAGGTTACGTGATTTGAGATTACCGCGTTTTGGTATGAACGCTACTGTTACAAAAAAAAATTTACTTTTTTTGTTATACGCCGATAATCAAAAAATGGATGACTTTTACAAATAATTCAAAGCAGGGAACAACACGTGCGCAAGAATCTGCCGATCACCGACCGAGAAAAGACGTTTCCAGCAAAGCAGAAATTAATATCTGCTACAGACCTCACGAGTAAAATTCTCCACTGCAATGAGCCATTCGTTGACGTCAGCGGTTTCTCCCGTGATGAGCTCATTGGTCAGCCCCACAACCTGGTCCGACATCCTGACATGCCACCGGCCGCTTATGAAAATATGTGGTCGCATCTCAAAGCCGGGCAACCCTGGATGGGATTGGTTAAAAACCGTTGCAAAAATGGCGATTTTTATTGGGTAAGTGCTTACATTACGCCGGTGACCAATAACGGAAAAGTGGTGGGTTACGAGTCGGTCAGATCATGCCCCAACAGAGAGGACGTCAATCGCGCTGAAAAGCTGTACGCCAAAATGCGTAAAGGAAAAACCGGTACGCCCTGGTGGAAAAGACTGGCTCCAAGCACGTTATTTTTGATAGCAACCTTTGGCCTGGTTGCGATTCTCCTATTTGTAGGGCAGGCAACGATCTCTGAGGTGGTGCTGGCCTTGGGCGTCGTTTGCTATGGCGTGTGGATGAATTTGTCAAAGCGCCATTTGATTCAGTCAATAACCAAGCTCATGGCCAGAACATTCACTGATGATTTGGCCGCAAGAAGCTATACCGATGATGACCTCCAGCTTGGGCGCATCAAGGTAGCTGTGATCGCCCAACAAGCTCACCTGGACGCGGTACTGACGCGAATCGAAGATGCCGCAGGCCACGTTAAAACGGAAGCGGTTAATGGGCTGGAAGTCACGGTTGAAGCGCAGGAAACCCTGCGTAAGCAGCAGGCCGAGACGGAACAGGTCGCAGCGGCGGTTCATGAGATGTCGCAAACCATTGGGGAAGTGTCTTCCAATGTTCAGCAAACAGCCCATAAGGCTGAGGAGGCCAGAGAGTTTGCTGGTCGCGGAACATCCGTGGTTGCGGCCACTCGCGAGTCTATTCAGAATCTGAAGGGTACGGTTCACAATATCAGTGAGTCTGTAGGCGAGCTTGCTCACGAAAGCGAGAAAATTGCAGAAGCGGCAAAAATCATTGAAGCCATCGCGGATCAAACCAACCTGCTTGCGCTTAACGCTGCGATTGAGGCCGCCAGGGCTGGCGAGCATGGTCGAGGGTTTGCGGTAGTCGCTGACGAGGTACGAAATCTTGCCCGGCGGACGCAGGAGTCCACAAGAGAAATTCACGCCATAATAGAGACATTGCTCTCGCGCTCCTCCGCCTCTGTGATTATCGCAGGAGAGGGAAACATAGCCGCAAATAAAGGTCTTGAGCGCATGCTGGAGGCCGAGGGAACGCTGAACGAGATTACGGAATCTGTTGGCAATATTGCAGAAATGGCGATTCAGATGGCGGCGGCAGTCGAAGAGCAGTCTCAGGTTTCTGATCAGATCAATGAGCAGGTCGAGAAAATCTCCGTTCTGTCCGCAGACAGCCTTGTAAAGGGTGAACACACCACGGCGAGTGTCCAGAAAATAGAGATGATTGCAGGTGAGTTGCACGAACTGGTGGTGAGGTTTAAGCAGTAATGTCGAATGAAGCGCCCGCTGAGCCGGCTGATAACACTCTCGCCCACGCCTTGATGGATTGTGATTTCGTTCAAGGCTTTTTATTCGCCAAGCCTCAGCCCGCGGTTCAGGCTTTAGCTCTTATTTAAGTTATTCTTTGAACTCAATCATTGAGTTCTTTTACATGAAACCCCTGCACCGTGTCGAAACAATAGGGTAGGAGTGCCCCTGCACCAAAGCAAAAAAAGGTGGGGGGTAAAAGGAGCTTGGTAATGTTTGCATTGAATTCTACGTTTAACCACCAGGCTACGATGCTGTCTTTGACAGCTTTGCTGGCAACGCTTGCGTTCCTTGGTAACGTTTTTTCGATCAGTCTTTTTTATGGGATTGACCTGATTTTCGGATCTGTCTTTGTCTTTATTGCCGTGGCTTATCTCGGTGGGTTGCCTACGTTTCTTGTCGCCATCGCGGGCGGGCTTTATACCTGGATGTTGTGGGATCATCCTTATGCCATGGTTGTTGTCGCCACGGAAGCCGTATTCGTTTACTGGCTGAATCGCCGAATGGGCAAGTCATTACTGATGGCCGATGGTCTGTTCTGGCTCTTTATCGGCGTTCCAATGGTTATCCTCTTCTACAGTCAGGCTCTTGCACTGTCGCTGGAGGCGTCTGCGCTTGTCGCCCTTAAACAATGTATCAACGGGATATTCAATGTTGTCATTGCTGGTTTAATACTGTTCCTGCTAGACATGGTGCGCAACAGAATGTCGCCGGTTTATCTGACGAGCGGCCAGATCAAAAACATTCTGTTTCAGGCGATGCTTGCGTTGACAATAGTCGCAGGAACGGTTCCGATCATTCTCTACGGCAGCATGGAACGCCAAAACAGAGAAAACCTCCTGGTGGCAGAACTGTCAGGGTATCTGAACCATCTTGTGGCTAATTTCAGCGTTTCCCGAGAGTCCGAAAGCGATTTTCTCGCCGACTTTGACTTGCATAGGCGTCCCGACAGCTCGCTAGCTTATGGGATTCGAGACGGGTCAGGCAAGGTACTGGCGAGCAAAGGCGATCCATGGATTCGATCGGGAAACACAAAACCAGGATCTACGCTGACGGAAGGGTTGCGCCTTATTGAACCCGACCGCAACCTGTCGACCATGCAGAGCTGGCGTCAAGGGCGTTATGAGATGACGCAGACAGTCGGAGGCACTTCCCCCCGTACCTTTATTGTTCAAACGCCGGCTTTGCCCGTTGTGAAAGAAATGGAGGAGAAAAGCCTCCTGTTTCTGATGTTACTGGGCGGCTTGCTTCTCTTTAGTATTCTCGTATCCCGTGTGCTGAGTAAACTTCTGACAATACCCCTCTGGCGGTTTTCAACGGCGCTGAACAGTGCAACCAATGGCATCATCATTACCGGTATTGAAGGTCAGGTTGAGTGGATTAACCAGGGCTTCACCAATATTTCCGGGTATCGGTTGGCTGATCTGCGAGGGAAAAAACCGGGCCATGTTCTGCAAGGGTTGGGTACCGATCCGCAAACCGTGGCCCGCATTCGCCAGGCTTGGGGCGAGCGGCGAGGTTTTGATGAAGAAATTTTCAACTATGGCAAGAAGGGCCAGGGCTACTGGATACTCATAAACTGCGAGCCTTTATATCGCGAAGACGGCGTGATGCAAGGCTTCATAGCGGTCCAGACAAATATAACAGAGCAAAAAGACACCGCTGATCTTGAGCGATTTGGCAGTAAGGCGCTGGAAAAAATTGCCGGAAACGACGTGCTGCAGGATATTTACATCAATGTTATCGCCAGCATTGAAGCCGTAATCGCGGCGCGCTGTATCATTGAATTCAATGCTCCGGAGGCAGAAGCAGACCCTTATGTTCCGAGGGCGTGCTTTATCAATACCGACAGGGGAAGCATCAGGGCTTTCAGCCATTGTCAGTCAACCCCGGTGCCCATTATTGATTCGGAGAAACGATCTTTGGGCGTGCTGAAGGTTTTCTGGGCGGAGGAACCTAAGCTCTCGGCAAAAAATATAGAGATTTTTGAAAAAGCGTCACGGCTGATCGCCATTGCCACTGAGCGTTTTTCTGCTGATCGTAAACTGCATGAGTCGGCCAGTGTCTTTCGTTACGCGAACGAGGGCATTTTTATTACCGACGTCGATTTTTCAATCCTTGATGTAAATGCGGCCTTCACAAAAATTACCGGTTATGGGAAGGGTGAGGCAGTGGGGCGTAGCCCGAAGCAGCTCTATTCCAGCGGACAAAATGACGTACTTACGCCTCAGGCTTTGCAAACGCTTGATGAGGTTGGCGAATGGCAGAACGATCTGCACATCACCAACAAACATGGAAACTCGGTGATTTTTCACCAGAACATCAGTGCAATTCGAGGCAAGCGCGGCGAGATACGTCGATATGTTTTTCTTTTGAGCGATATAACAGAGGTCAAAGAGTACCAGAAGCAGCTTGAGAGCATGGCCAAATACGATGCGCTAACCGAACTGCCGAACCGCGTGTTACTGGGTGATCGCCTAACCCAGGCGATGCGACTGGCTGAACGAAACAACGAAAGACTGGCGCTGCTTTTTATTGATCTTGACGGGTTCAAGCAGGTCAACGATACCTTGGGCCATGGTGTGGGGGATGACCTGCTAAAGAAAATCACGTGGCGCGTCTCACAGGAGCTCCGCGGCAGCGATACTTTTTCCCGACTTGGTGGCGATGAATTTGTGGTGGTTCTGCCAGAGCTTGGCAAAACGGAAAGGGCAGAAAGTGTCGTAAGCCGGATTCTACTGGCCATCGCTGAAAAAGTGACCTTGGCGGAGCAAGAGCTTTTTATAACCGCCAGTATTGGCCTGACATTTTATCCGCAAAGCGAGACTCTGGACGCCGATCAGCTTCTGCGTCAGGCAGACCAGGCGATGTACGTTGCGAAACAGAAGGGCAGAAATCGGTTCCAGTATTTCGACACTGAAAACGACAAGGCGGTTCGTAGCCTTCACGAGGACCAGACAAGAATTCAGCTGGGCTTGAACAGGAACGAGTTTGTGCTTTTTTATCAGCCCCAGGTAAACCTGAAATCGGGCGAGGTTGTGGGGGCCGAAGCCCTGATTCGCTGGCAGCACCCGGAGCGGGGCCTGGTCGCGCCCAATGATTTTCTACCGCTTATTGAACACCATCCGCTGAGCGTGGATCTGGGTGAATGGGTACTGAACTCAGCCCTGGCGCAGATGACGGAATGGCGACGCCAGGGCGTTCTTATACCCGTAAGTGTCAATATCAATTCCTTACACCTCAGGCAGCTGGATTTTGTAGAGCGACTGGAGGCAATACTCAGCCTGTACCCGTCGATTCCGAACGGACAGATTGAGCTGGAGATTGTCGAAACCTCGTCCCTGGAGAATCTGGAGATCGTATCCGAGACAATTGATGCCTGTCGCCAACTGGGTGTTATTTGCTCACTGGATGATTTTGGGACCGGCTATTCGTCATTGTCTTACCTGCGGCGGCTGCCAGTGGAAAAACTCAAGATTGATATGAGTTTTGTGCGCGATATGCTGGTTGATCCGAACGATTTTGCCATTGTTCAGGGTATTCTGGGCTTGGCCAAATCATTCGGTCTTGCGGTGATTGCAGAAGGCGTCGAGACGCCAGAACACAGTGAACAACTGGTAAAGCTCGGGTGTGATTTTGGCCAGGGGTACGGTATCGCACGCCCCATGCCTGCAGCGGCCATGCCTGACTGGATACGCCAGTGGAATGAATCTTCTTCAGCGAGTATGAGGGCAGAAAACGACAAAATTTGAACATGCAGCAGTCAGAGGTGCTACGGTATTCCCTCCATTTTTGGTGGAATTAAAAAGTGGAAAGAAGGCAGCCATGACCATTTTCTATTGGGGTAATCCCTTCTAATCGCTTATTGAGGGATAACCTATCGAACCTCGCTTTTCTTATGCTCATACATCGCGGCATCCGCTTCTTGAATCATTTCTTCTGCCGTTTTAGCCGTATCCTTTTGAAAGTTTTCAATACCCACACTGTATTCGATTTTGTAGGGTTTGTTCATCGTCGCATTCGCCTCTTCAACCGCTTCTGCAAATCTTGCTAGAATTTCGTCAGAATTCTTTTTGTCGGAATCAGGGAGCATGGCAACGAACTCATCCCCACCCAGCCGGCCGATGACGTCACTGTCCCGAAACGTATCGAGCAATATCCGAGCAAATTTGGTTAATACAAAATCACCTTCATGGTGCCCATACTGACTCTTCCTTCAGGCAACGCATATCGCCGGTAACGATTATGAAGGTCACCATAATCCACGCTATGTGCGTTAATTGAATAGAAGTCGAGAATTTAGTGCCGCTGGTCAGCCGCACGTAATAGCAGGTCC
>Ga0307939_1001174_pt1 | contig 13749 bp, 11 predicted proteins | sample OrgLakmetagen122_FD_201844 | JGI IMG/M metagenome (GOLD analysis project Ga0307939, IMG submission 201844) | Saline water microbial communities from Organic Lake, Antarctica - #122 | ecosystem: Environmental > Aquatic > Non-marine Saline and Alkaline > Saline | place: Antarctica: Organic Lake... | reverse complement strand
ATCTGGCGCGTCTTCAAAGGCAATTATGGCGGGGATGAGAACCGCGAGATGATCACCTCATCCATGGTCACGACCACGCCGAACGCGCTGACGAAAGAAACGCATCCCGATCGGATGCCGATGATCGTGGATCCGAATGACTACGAGACATGGCTGTCCGGCACGCCGGATGAGGCCTTTGCCCTGATCAGGCCCTTTCCGGCCGACCGCATGGTCATCCACCAGAGCGGTGAAGGCCTCAAATCGGATCCTGAGGGTCTGGACGATCCGGGATGATCACGCGGCGTGTGAAACACGGGCACATCGCCCCGACCGGCCAACATATGCCGGAACACGTTCCATCCACTTCATGCAGATGTCCTCGCACACGCTCGATCTGGTTGCCACCGCAGAGACCGACGCCAATAGCCCTCTGCGGTCAATGGTGCCAGCCTGAAATGCTGCAGGCGCAGCCGATCGGTCCCAGCCCTTTGCAGACATTTTCTCCAGGTGCAGCATGAACTGTGGGAAGCGCAGAAAGGTGATACAGGAAGTTTGCCGTCGTCCCTCAGAGGCGAATATTCGCCCTGAGATCTGATCCTGAAGACCAAACACGAGGGGCCGAGACCTGACGGTGCAAAAGGCATGTCGGTTGATACCTGGGGATTGCCATCACTACATTCGCTTGGGCTATGGACGCGCCGCCGAGCCCTCATGACAGCTCGGCGGCGCCAGAGCGGGAGCGTGACGCAGCCCCATGGCAGAGAGATCCAGCACAAGCGGGCTTAACAGCAGGCGGGTCGCCTCGCCGCCGTGCGCAAGAATCTCGACGAAGTCTTCCTGGTTGGGTTGACCCAGCGCCAGGCGATAGATCATGCGCTGCTCGCGCAGCTGTAAGAAGCGACTCATGTCGCGGCCAAATGGGCGCTCGAAGACGTGGCGGCTGATCTCGGCATCCTCAAGCACCCACCAGGGTCGAAGGCCACTTGTATCAACCAGCTTTTCCGCCTGGCGCGCCACGTGATGCCATAGCGAGCCGCCCTTTTCAGCCGCGTCTCCAAGGGCTTCATCGTGCAGCAGCGCCGAAAGTCGCCGCCTGACCGCAAGCCCGGCAAAGCGCTGAACGCGACCTTCGCGCTGCTCAAGGTCAAGCGGGTTGGAGGACAGATCCCAATGCACGACATGCGAACACCAGGGATGGAAATCCAGACCTTCCTGTCCGACCGATGTCGTTGCCAGCACGTGCGGCCAGAACGGCGTGTTGAAGCTGCGGCGAACTTCGTCCGGCCGCGCGGGTCTGGACGGCGAGTGTCCTCCATGCACCTTGCCAGCCGGTTCCGCCTCGGCGTCGCCAAACGGAACAGCGACATGAGACCGTACCGGTATCTTTTGCGATGGCCCTCCAACACTGTGAAAGCTGAAGCTACCCGCCCGCAGGCCGAGCGCAGACTGCAAATCCCTGGCAAGGCCCGCCGCACCATCTGCAAGATTCTGCGCTCGCAGCCAGAAATGCTCGTCGAGGACACTTTCGAAACCGCCATCGACAACGGCGCCCATCACCTTATCGACGGCGTTCCTGCCCGGCAGGGACGACAGGATCACCGGATTGTCCAAGTACGCACGCAAGCCCTGCCAGCTCAATTGAACGAGTTCACCATAGGGCTCAGGATCAAGGACGGTCTTGTCATGCCGCAACAGCGCCCGGCCAAGTACCACGCCTGGTGCGCCAATGGCATAGTCGACGAGATCATCGAGTTCGGCCGGCGAGAGGCGTTCGATCTTCGGTGTCTGTCGCCATTTGAGGACAGCGGACAGGGCGGCGCGGTCCTCGCCTACGGCGCTGCTCCAGGCTGCGGCCGATTGGTCGGCCATCCCCCCCGCCCGTTCTATCGCAGCCAGGGTTCGGCCGATGGATCGATGCCGTCGACGGGCCTTCACCGTGTCTTTTTCAATGATCCCCTTGGGAAGTGCTGCAAGAATCTGCCGCCTTACGTGTCTGCGGATGACGCTGATCGTTTTTCCCGCCTTAGCGAGCGGATCCGTATGCCGGATGAGCCACGGAGACGGATGAAAGGCGGCCATCACCGGTCCGGGCGCAGCCGTCAGCTTGAAGCGTCGACGACGATAGGCTTTCTCGTAGCCGCTGCGCTGTCGGGGAAGGCACGCCGCTTCGACGCCGAAACTCAGGAGTGCCGCCACGCTCGGCGGAGTCGCCCGAAACCGGCTGAACATCAGAAGTTTCGGATCGGTCATTTTACCCTTCCAGCCGCCAGCAAGCGGCCACCACGGCAGGGATGGCGCGACCCATGGCAGGGATAGAAGTTTTGCCGGCGCTGCGACGCTTAGCGCCCTGAGTTTCGCGTCAGGCCACCTCGCTGGCGCATCGAGCTTGTTGCGGCGCTCCTTAGTCATTTTCGTGAGTTTCGGCGCGGCTTTGATGTTTGCGCGCTTCCAGGCCGCATATCTGGGCCCCAAGGATTGCGCGGGCAGTGGAACGGAGGACCAATAGGGCAGCGCTTCGTATCGCACGTCCTCGGGGAAGCTGTCAGCAAGATGCCGATAGACCTGAAAGTCCTCGGCGATCGGGTCCGCTGGAAGGAACTGCGTTCGAGCCAGCGGATCGCCCAAGGCGACGCTGTCCCGCTCTGTCCTGGACATGACCGGGGTCAGCAGTGCGCGAAGAGCATCCCGCAGTCTGCCAGCCTCCTGGATTTCGATCCTCAGGCTGAGAACGCGCGCCTCCGAATGCGCAGCAATGTCCCGTAATTTTTCGCCGAACTCAGAAAACAGGGTCTTGGCGTGGTCGCGGACAGCGCCGCCGGCGAGGAACTCGATCAACGCCAGCAACTCGGTCTGCGCCAGTGCGCCCTGAGATTCCTCCCATCGCGTGCTGAGCAGCCGGTAGGGTGTCGCGCTCAGCAGCAGGATGGCGGGGCGAGCCCCCGACCCGGGCGGCTCCAGCAGAGCCTTGAGCAGCGGATCGGCGTCCTTTTCATCCAGGAGCTGCCTGTACCGCTGAAATTCATCCAGAATGACTAAATCGGGCGGCTGGTGACGGAGTGTCGCCAGCGCCAAGGCACGGCGCAGATGACCGACGAAGGTGGTTGACTTGAGCGGCTTGATCTTTCGCAGCGGGTCACCACGCAGGCCCTGCTCAAGCCTTTCGCGCACCGGCTTTCCGAATTCCGTCGCCAGCGCTTCGCGAAACCGCTGCGTCAGATTCGGTGGCGCTACAGCAAGTTTCCTCTCGGCATCTTCGACCAGCTGATCCCAAGAATCGCCAACTCTCTGGCGTAGTACGGCCGGATCGAGATCTCGGGCGAATGCGGGGTAGGCCCGGCCCAGCAGCACCTTGAGAAATGCCCGCTCTTCTTTTCTTCCAGCCGTCAGACGAACACGCGCGCCTGGAAAGGACGTCGCGGGCGTCAGCGCGTAGATCAGAACCGGATGATCGGGCCGCTTCGCGACCGCCATCAGGGAGAGCCGATCCGGCGTCGCAACAGCGGCCTTACGTGCCTGCTCTTCGAGGAAGCTGACGAGGCGCCCCTTGTTCTGTTGAGAGACCGCACGGCCGTTGGCGATGTAATAGACAACGAGAGGCCGCTTGCCGTCTTCTGACATTCGGCGCGTCACTTCCTTCGCGACGACAGTCTTTCCTAGTCCGACTTCATCGGCCACCAAGAAGCGGCGGCGGCCGCCCTGATTGGCAAATGCCGCGAGTGCCGCATCGACGGCTGCTGCCTGGAAGGGCTTGGGATCGCTCATCGACGCTTCTCCTTGCGCTCTTGGCCCAGACCGATCCGCAGCTTGCGCCACAGCGTTTCGAAGCGGCGCAGCATCTCAGCGGTTTGCGGGTCTTCCTGGTCGGCCTGTTCCAGCACCGCTGGCAGGTAGTCCGACACACGGCGTTCGATCTCGCGAAACCTGCCTTGATCGCGAGACCAGGCCGCGAGCATCTCCTCCAGCGTCGGCAGCGCGGGATCAAGTGCTGGATTTGCACCGGGAGCGGCACGATTCGGTTGCTTCTCAATCGTCCAGTCAGCGTCCCCACCGCGGCCATCATCGGCTAACAGTCCCGCCAACCAGAGAAGGAAGCCCCTCGCACCCAGAAGTCGCACAAAGGCCGCGCGATCGCGGTCTTCGCCGAAAGGCGGGTCGGCGGGCGCGCGCTGCAGCCAGGAAAGCCCCTTCTCACCACGGCTGACACGCAAGCGCACGAACTCGCTTCGTTCGGCGGGAGGCGTAGCCCCAAGCGCCACCGTCGCCTGCCGCTGCGGCCAGGTTTTGAGCTCGCCGTGCAAGCTGCCGACTTCAAGAAGGATGTTCGCTTGCTTGGGGTGCGGTCCATCTGGATGGAGATCCATATCATGGACAAGACGGATCTCATCACCGTCGATGTTGAGCGTGCTTGCCCACCGAGCTGCGACTTGCGCCCGAGCACGCTCGAGCGCTTCTTCTTCAAGCGCCGTCGCGTCTGGGTGATATTCGCTGACCGGCGCCTCGATAATCCGCGCCGAGTTGAGCAATGCCTTCAGACCTTTCTCCACAGCCTCGGTGACATGCAGTTCGGCCGTGATCTCGGCGTTGCGGCCCGTCCACGCCCGCATAGTGGCATTGGCGCTTCCAAGCCATATGGTCCGTTTGCGTCCCACACGCACGAAAAGCAATTTTGCATGGAGACCACGGCCGGTCTCTTCCTCCTCGTCATTTGCAATATCCGCCTCGGATGCCGCGGCGGGGTGCGCCAACTTCGGCGCCGGATCGCCGATGGGATATTCCGGTGCATCCAGCGCCAGCAACTCGTCGAAAGAGGCAAGCGACGGGCCGATCCGCTCGATCTCGCGCATGGTGGTTAGAAGCACGCGCTTTGCCGACGTCGTCCCTTTCGATACTCGTCCGGCCAGAAACGTGTTGTCGACGAACGGGCTCACAACCACGATTTCATCGGCCCCCGGAGGTACGATTGGAGCTTGCAGGCCCCCTATCCCTGTGGACCACCGAATTTGGGCGACACGCACGCCGGCGGGCGCGCGCCACGAGACCTTCGAAACTGCGGCTGCAAGGGCAACTGGCCGGACCCCTTTCAACTCGGCTCGCTCGGCCAGCGCGCGCGCCAGATCGCCTGCTCCGGAAATCGTTCCTCCGCTTTTCGCTCCTGAGACAAGCAAGAGGCCAATGTCACGGTTGACGCACTCGGTGAGATTGCGGCTTCCGATCCAGAGCCGCCAGCCGACCACGCCGCCCTGGCTCCGTGTTCGTATCAGCGCCGCCTTGGGATGCCAGCTATGGTCTGCTTCGTCGAAATCGACTTCCCGCAAGAACTGGTCCAGCACCGCCGCAATGCGCGGTGTTCGCTGCATCTTCGCAAGCCGACCGCGCTGGATGATGATCCGGACTTTGCCACGCAGTCGCTCGACCGAATCAGCGAAGTCGGACGGGCTGCCTTTCCCCCCATCACTGTCCTTTCCAGCGAGGGCCAACAAGGTCGCCCCGATTGATCCAAGGTCCGCCGAATAAAACGCAAGCAACGCCAGCTCGACCTGCTCATCAGGGCCGGGACGCAGGCCTTCCAGAAACGAAAGGGCTGGCCAACTTTCGACCGCGCGGCTCATTCAGCACGCGCAAGGTCATCGAGAAGGATACTGACCTGCTGCCATCGGTAATGCAGGGGGGCGGCCAAGCCATGCTCGTCACTCGACCATTCGAGTCGCCGAGCCCGCCCATTGGGAGTCGGAGCAAGCCTCGCGCGCGGCCCCTTTCGCGCTTCGGCAGCACTATAGACTTCGGAAAGCGCTTTGGGATCCGTTGATTCTGAAGCGATCCAGTCTTTCGTCGCCGTCACCACGGCAAGCAATTTCTCTGGCAGAGACCCGATGTCCGCTTCGAGCGCCGCGATATCGAGCTCCGCTGCCGTTGCGGCCTGTTTCGCAAGGATACCCTTGAGATGTTCGCGGTGGCGGGCTGAGATTTGCCGTTTGTCGTCGATCTCGACGCTCCGCTCCAGCAGGGCGTCGTAGACGGCGCGACCGATGCCCGCGAGACAAGCGGCCTGCCGCGCGCGGACGAGTAGACCCATATCGGCACCGGCGACGGCATATGTCTCGTCAGACCACATCTCGGCAGGAGCCAATTCCTTGGATCTGACCAGCCTTGCAAGCAGCGACAGCTCGCGGCCGCCATTGCCCCGCAGCTGCCCCAGACGTTCGCGCAGGAACTCGGCCTCCGATTTCTTCAAACGCAGCGAGATGTCGCCGCTCTGCCAATTGTCCGGCCGTTCGGGCAGCGGCACGAAGGGCGGCTCGAAGCTCACGAGAGGCTGACCATCGTCGTCGGTAGGCGAGGCAACGGCCTTCAGCAGACGATGCGTCTGCTCTCGGGAGATCGTCCGACCATCCTGCCGCGGGCGCAAGATTCCCCAAACCGCAAGCGCGTTCCAATAGACCATGGACGGCGGCTGGCTTGAGGGCTTCGGGAACACACGGCTGCCGATCACTTGGGCTTCGCCCGCGTCTTTCAGCCGTCCTGCGAGCACTCTTTCGCGGTCGCGCAGGGCACGCTGCGCAGCCAGTCCGACTTTGCCGGCGAGATCCTCGAACAGCCAAGGCACGAACAGCGCGTAGCGCGCGCGGGTGTGCAGGACCGACGTGCCGGGAAAGAAATGATCGGCATATCGCTGATGGATAGTCAGAAAGCCGATCTCATCGCGCACCCCCATGGACTCTTCGTCCATCTGGGCCTTCGCGCGGGCCAGCGCCTCGCGCGAGAGATAGGTCCATCCAAACGCCGGTTCTACTGCCGGTGCGCGTATTATTCGGGATAGCTTCGCCGCCTGTCGCACTGCCTCATCTCCTTAGCTGGAACAGCGGCAGTGCGTTCACTACGTGCCCGAAGGGCACGCTGTCAGCGAACTCTATTTCAGGCAGTTGACGAAAATCAGCCATGTGCAACCTTTCTGGCATACGCGCAAGCCATGTCAGAAGCTGCGGCGCCGCTGCGGACAACTCATAAAATGCTGCGGAAGCAAGTCTCCGCTTGAGGATCTGGTTCCCTCTCAAGTCTTGGCTCCGATAGTCCCAGTAGTACCTACATCTTGGACCGCTGAACCAGCGCGTTTCGCAAGCGTGGCGCATCGCGTAGTTCAATGGTGCGCACTGTCGGTTGGGACAGGCGCACCTTCAGGCCGTCCCATCGCCTGTGCAAAAATCTGGTGGGTCAATCGGTGCATGACTTCTCTCTTTTAGAAAGATGAAAGGATTTATGAAGGTTTGCAATGAGCGGAGCAGAGTCCTTATACGAAGGTCGCCTTTTTCCCACATGAGGTTGGCGTCGATAAAGGGGAGAAGATTTTTTAGGGATAACGTGGGATGAGGTCTACCGGATCCTCATGTCCGCTCCATGCGCACTGCCGCCGCTTAGGTCAGCCTATGATGCAAGTGCAGCGGACGTACGAAAGGTCAGCATTGCTGCCGTTAGCCCGGGCAAACATACTGCACTTGCGGCGAACGTGAGTTTCTGCGCGTGGCACCGCGGCATCAAATCTTGGCCGATCGCGTCATATCGCTGAGTTTGCAAATGTTGTTTCCTGCTCATTTTCACCGCTCAGGTCAATCTGCCCGGCACCAACAGCGAAGGACCGAAAGGTCCCGCTTGGCTGACCAGACATCATTGGCGATCATCACTCTCGCTCATTTCTCACCAGAGATCCGTCCGCCAGCGGACGCTACAACGCCTTCGCGTTCGCCCAGTCTGCTGTCAGCCAAGTATCCCATTCCGTCGGGTCGGTGAGAATGACGGGCATCGCCTTGGAATGTACATCGGCGATCTCGGCATTTGGTTCAGTGGTCAGGAACCCGTAGAGATCATCCGTCGTTGCTCCATCCTTCAACTTGTGGATGCTGGTCCATCCGAAAACCCACAGGCCCGCAAACATCGCCGGGCGCCCGTCGGCGATGTCAAACCATGCATTGCCTTTCCCCTTGCCGGCCGGCTCGGCAAAGGACGTGAGCGGCACGAGGCAGCGGTTCTCCGGCTTCAGCCACCGGCGCCAGTGGGGCGAGCCGGTGTTGCGGATATTGTTGACCTCGCGATCGACACCTGATCCGAGTGCAACTGTTTCGGGCTCGGCATGCCCCACCGCGCAAGCTGCAGAACCATGTCGTCGCCGTCGAGACGCGCAATCGGCGCGGGCTGATCGGGATAGATCGCCTCCTGGGGTGCCAGGTTGCCCAACCGGTAGACGGTGGTGCGATCCGCAAAGAGGCCGCGCAGCGCGTCCTGGGTACGGGTGTGGGAGTAGAGATTGCACATGAAGACTGTCGCGTCGCGGTATTCCGCCTTCGCGAATGGCGATCGACGGGACCATGATGATGAACTTCGACCAGCCATAGCGCTGGTTCATCTCGAAAATGGACTTGATGTATCAATAGGTCTTGCCCGTGCCTGTCTCCATCTCGACGTCGAGATGGATGTGCGTGGCGGCCAGCGCATTTTGCCGGTAGGCAGCAGGGACGCGCCCGCGCTCGCCGCGGGCGTTCAACGTGGTGAAATCGGTCAGGGACTTGTGACGGGCAGGTTCTGGCGCCGCTGCACGCGCTGAATGTTCTCGAGGATCCATGAACAAAAAAAGCTTGATCTGCGCGCCTGTTCAGGCGAGTTTGCCGCTAAAGGGCATGCAACTTAGGGAATGTCGGTTGAAACCACGCCACTCAAGCTTTGAAAGGCTGATGAAAAATTCTGAATCCGCTGATAATGACACAAGTCAGGGCCTCAATTTACATACTGCTCGTCGAGCTGATTAAAATGTGTCTTGACGGGCATCAATCAGCTGGATACAATCGGCGTCCCAACTACAGTACTCAATTGCCTGATAATTAGAAACAGTTTTCCGAAAGGGCTGGGTACGTGCAGCAGTCGAATCAAATTTCCTTATCGGACGTTCACAAGCGGCAGCTTGCAGATCGGAAAGTCGTGACTCATTTCAACGCCTGCGACCTCTCTGATCTTCTTCAATGTTACACTGAAGAATGGGTGAAGCTTCGCAATGTACAGGTTCATGATGCTAAGTCTATAGGAACATTTATTTTAGGGCCTCCGCCGTACGCAAACCCGAAGATGGCAACAAACTTCCAATATCTCACCGCACCTACGTTTCTCGTCAACTGCTTCCAGCTGGCGATGGCACACTTTTTTGCCAAGGGGTTAAATGGTGGAATTGGTGAATTAAAGTATGACGCACCTACAGTTATAAGAAGTATCAAAGCGGGTGGCGCGAGAATAGCCCGCGTCAAAGAGCTGCACTTCAAGGGGGAGATAACGAAGGACACTTACGGAAGAAAATACGATATTGAGCACGAGTTGCGTCACTACAGAATACAGGCAAATCAGCTATTTTTCGAAAGCAGATTTGAAATTGGTTCAAATCAAGCACGGTGCAACTTTATCGGGGTCGTGGCCTATTGCTAAACCTATTGAATATACACTATGGAGTATGCTTTGGCTTCGTGTTCTCTGCGATCTTTTTCCAGGCGGGTGGCACAGGCGCAGAACTTGATCTGAGATTTCTATTTCTTGACGGAAAGGTTGTCATTTCGTTTGCTATCCTGATTTCTTACTTGTTTCTTGATTGGATTACTGCGGTCAAACACATCCGGTTTGGTGAAGGTGAAGTTAAAATATTCGCATTGGCGGCTTACTGCGCATCGATATGGCTCGTCGGAATTTCATGTGTAATTGTATTGGGCAGTAACACAATTATTCCTTTTCTGCTTCTTATTTATTTGGTTCTTATCGCACTATATTTTGCCGCGCTATCATATCGGCGTGTAGCTATCAGTATGTTCGGCTCATATTCACATGGAAGAGCCGCTGACTCTGCTGATCAACTCATTTTGGCTTTTCTTGTGGTAGTGGCTGTTTTTAGCGCCTTGTTCTCAGCATATCATCTGACACTGTCTCATTATCAATTGGCTGCAGCATGGACGCGTGAATCGACGACACTATTGCTCGCATCGTCTTTGTTTTGTTTAAAGGCAATTAGGCTTGTTGCTCTAGACACGCAATTATCACAACGAGAGGATCAAAAATGAATAGCTTGGTGATCCTGATAGTGACACTTGCCTTAATTTTGGCTCCCTGGGTTTGGACATTTTTCGTTGATGGAAAAGTTTCAGCGCGGGATTACCGCGCTTCTCCGTCAGCCTTCTCAAGTGCGATGGTTTCTATCAGCACGATAGGGACAATTGTGGGGGGCGCAATGTTTCTCGCCGTTGGGCAAATAGGATTTGAAGCCGGTGTCGTTGGGTTTATTCTTGGTCTTGTATATCTCGTTGCATTTTCTTTGTTTGGAATCTTTAGCAGTCGAGTAGCAGTTGTGATGGAGCAGGAAGGTGTTGATACGGTCTATGGTCTTATTGAGAAAAAAGGTACTCTTCGAATGTCGCGTCTCTATACAATTTCCAATTGTATGTTATATACGGCTTTAGTTGGATCACAAGTTGTTGTTGCCAAGACTTTTTACACATTCTTAATATCAAAGGGGGTTCACGAGTTAATTGTCGGTGGAATCCTGTTGGTCGCATTTTTGGTGGTGCTGAGCTACTCTTGGGTAGGAGGCCTGAAGAAGGACATTCGAACTGATGCGATACAAATGATTGTGGTGACGACAGCAACGGGCATTATTGTCTGGTTGATGATTGCTCGCATGCCGGTTTCCGTGGCATTGACGTCATTACCATCAGACCATTTTTCCGGTGTTGGCTATGGAGTTGTTTATACAATCGCATTGGTTGTCTTTATTGGCCCTATGGTTTTTGTTCGTCCAGATATTTGGCAAAGAGCGGTTGCTCTCAAGAATAAGCGTAGGATTTTTCCTGCTTTCTTCGCAACGGGGGTCGTAGCCATGTTCGCGTTTGGGGTCTTCACCTTTCTCGGCATGTGGGCGAGGGCGAATTTTCCCACTTCTGTTCCTGCATCGGCGACACTTGAGGCCATATGGGCGGTGACCTCTGGGGGAACAGGCCTGATTGCCGCTATAATCATCGGTGGCCTCTTTGCCGCCATACTCAGTACTGCGGATACCCTAATTAACAATGCCGCTGTGCACTTCGAAGGTGCCATGCGTGCACACAGGGCTCTGGAAGTGACTGGTGAAGGTGACGATATCGGAATTCTCCGGATTGGCAGTTTGGGTGCCATTTTCTTCGGAATATCACTCTCTTTTCTTGTGACCGATGTTGTCGATCTTATTTCAGCGTCGTTCTCTCTCTTGCTGGTTTTTCTTCCAGTCTTTATTGCTCTTTTTAGAAAATCAACATTTTTCGAACCACCAGCTTTCTACTCTGCCGTTTTTGGGATTGTGTCTTGGATCTTTGCCCTTTTTGTAAGTAACGAGCCAAAAGAGGCATTTGCTTATGCTGTGATTGCATCATGGTTGGTGTATGGCCTTCTGTTTTTTCTGATGCATCGTGCAAAAGATATCAAAGGTGTCGATCTTAATAAGTGAATGTTTTGTTTGACGTTACTTAAGTTCGGAGCTTAGAACCCATTGAAATCAGACACGTTGCGCGATTCACGGCTCCGAACCGACGCGGTGTCATGTCTGAGTTTTCTTTTTGAGCGATGCACAGATGGCGCGTCTGGAGCCCTAGTTCCTGTCTAACGTCAGCCCCCATGGGACAGATTTGATGTTTTCGTAACGGAGGTTTTCTAGCTCATCGCAGCCATCAAGGAGCGAAGATGAACAAGAAATCCGAAACATCGAAGGACGCGGTTTACAATCTGGTCAAAGGCATCAAGCGCAAGACCCGCAAACAGTACTCGGCCGAAGAGAAGATCAGGATCGTGCTGGCGGGCCTGCGCGGTGATGAGAGCATTTCCGCCCTGTGTCGCCGTGAGGGGATCAGCGAGAGCCTGTACTACACGTGGTCAAAGGAGTTTCGTAAGCATCCGGCGAGGGACGCGGTCACGCTGCGTTGATAGCTTCCTGCCCGAGCTTCCAGTTCCATGGGAGCAATTCGGGCAAGCGTGACATGGTGATGTCTGGCAGGCGCTCCAGGACATTTGCCATCCAGGCTTGCGGGTCGATGTCGTTCATCTTGCAGCTGACGATCAGGGTATACATGAAGGCCGCCCTCTCGCCGCCGCGCTCCGATCCGGCAAAAAGCCACGATTTTCTTCCCAATGCGATCCCTCTGAGGGCGCGTTCGGCGGCATTGTTGGTCAGGCAGATGCGCCCATCATCCAGGAAAGCGGTGAAGGCTTCCCATCGGTCGCCTTTGGGCGGTATCATGTAGTCTATGGCCTTGGCGACGCTGTTGTGCTTCGACAGTCTGGCGCGTTCGTCCAGCAGCCAGTCGTGCAGCGCCTCGACCATTGGACGGCATCGTTCTTGTAGCACGGCGAGGCGGGCCGCCGCGTCCATGCCGCTGATCTCGCGCTCGACATCGAAGATCGCGTCGATCCGTTTCACGGCTTCCAGAGCGACCGGCGAGATATCATGCGCAGGCTTGTTCTTGCGCACGTTCCCGGCGATATCGGCCAGCTCGAAGAACTTGCGCCGTGCGTGGCTCCAACACAGGGCGCTGCGTGAAGGCGCGCACGGTGCTGATCTTTTCGTCCTGCGCCGCCTGTTGCGGCGCCAGCGCATCTTCAGTGGCTGTGGCTTCCAGTTCTTCGAGTTGCAATTCCAGCTGATCGATCAGCCGCGCACGCCGCTCGGAGGAGATGCCATATTTGCCGCGGCGCAGCTTGGCGATCTCCAGCTTCAGTTCCTTGACCATCGCTTCCGTGCAGGATGCCAAGGCGCGCGCCATTTGCGCGCCGTCGAGCGCGCCGAGCGTGTCCTCCAGCGCCTGCACATTGCTCGCAAAGATCTTCTGCACGATCGCCTCGGTCTCGTCGCCACGCTCGAGATCTTCGTGGATGAACTGCACCGCACTGACCAGTTCCTGCGCAAGCGCGATCTTGAGTTTCTGGAACCCCCGCGCGCCCATCTGCTGGCAAAGGGCCACGACACTGCCCTCGCTGACGCCCGTGGCCTCGGCAAGCTAAGTAACGGACAGATGCACCACATCATGCGGTCGAGCGCTGACATACTCGGCCACACGACGGCTCTTTGGCGGCAAGGAGGTAGTGGCCGCTCTCAAGCGTTGCAGGATGCCCCGCAGATCGTTCCCCGGCGCGCCGTACTTTGATGACGATGGCTTCAAGTTCTTCTCCAACTCCTCATTTTCAAATCGCTTCAAGTCGCCGCAATCGATCTGCGTGCTGTAGCGTAACAGTAACTGCATCGAAAGCAGGCAGTTCGTCCCGGATTCCGGGATCATTGGCACCGTGGGTATGCCGGCCCACAAGATTGCGGTAGAGCAGAGTATCGGTTCAGGGCCGTTCGTGCCGCTGCCCGATGCTCGCCGGTCAAGGGTTTGCAAATTACGGTTCCTGCCCATTACGGACAATTGAGCTATGCATGAGGAAGGGCAGTTCACGCCCTTCGCGTCTGCGAACAGGTAATTTCAACGCATCTCGCGCGCTCTTCTGTCCACCACTCCTTCCAAGCCGAGCCACTCGCCCAGCTTTGACCACCGTTTGCGCCCCGAGACATTCTTCACGGCGATCGCGACGGCCTTCTTCTGGCCAACCAGCACGACCAGTTTCTTGCCGCGAGTGACGCCGGTATAGATCAGGTTGCGCTGCAGCATGGCGTAGTGCTGGGTCATGACCGGGATGACGACTGCGGGGTATTCGGAGCCCTGGCTTTTGTGGATTGTGGCAGCG
>Ga0307939_1001162_pt1 | contig 13841 bp, 24 predicted proteins | sample OrgLakmetagen122_FD_201844 | JGI IMG/M metagenome (GOLD analysis project Ga0307939, IMG submission 201844) | Saline water microbial communities from Organic Lake, Antarctica - #122 | ecosystem: Environmental > Aquatic > Non-marine Saline and Alkaline > Saline | place: Antarctica: Organic Lake... | reverse complement strand
TTGCGCCGCAGATTAACGCTAAAGTGGTTAGCATGGCCAAATCAAAAGGCGTTGCGGCAGAAGAAGAATTAGAAAGATTTGTCCGTCAAATTGGCGGCGATGCCCTTGAATACGACAAAACCAAAAGCCTTAAAGATGTTTTGAAAACACAAGCACACAACATTGTCGCCGATCAGGAAGCACAAAAGTTTGCTATGTCTTATCGAGATTATACAAAAGGTACTATGAACGAAAAGGCTTGGATTGAATCCGTTAAATCATTCACAGCCATGACGCAAAATCGTTTAGCACACGTTGGCGGCGCAGGGCGAACTCTTAGAACCTCGCAGGAAGTAAACCAATTTACAAGAAAAGTGCTTGATGATTTCAAAGATCAGGGCAGGACTTTTGATGCGCTATCAAAAAAAATGGGTCTTGAACTTTCAGATGACCAGATGGCAGTTAGCTACGGCAAAGAAGTCGCCAAATCTCTTGGATTGAAAAAGCAACTTGGCTTATCCGAAGATGAATATTTAGCGGCTATCCTTAAAGGCGCAGATGGCGCAGGAAGCATTGTTGATGGGGTCAAGAGATCGTCCGTCATCATGCAAGCCATTAAAGACACACCCGAAGCCCTTGGGAGGCTTACACAAGCCAACCTTTTAACGGGGACGCCAACGCTTGTTTTGAACTCGGCAGGGTCAGTAGGGATGCAGATGCTTAATGTTTCTGAATCCTTTATTCGCGCTGGCCTATCAAGTAATAGAACCAAAGAATTTGGCGCGGCAATGGCCTTGGGGTCGGGAACTGCAAAAGGTTATAAAAGCGCGTTTCTTAATCTTTTGCGCCAATCAGAAGATGGCACTAAAAAAACAATACGATCAAAATTTGCTGATATGCCCCCTCTTTCAAAAGAGGCAACCAAACGCCTTGGAACACTTACAAAGGAGGATATGTCCTCACAAACAGGCAATACGGTCATAGACGGAATACACAAGCTTCCGTATGCAGGAAAGGCTCTTACAGGCCATTGGTCGTTTGGCTTGATTGGAGCGCAAGACGCGCTTCATAAAGCACCCTACGCGCTCGGAAAGCTGAACGAAAAGCTTTATCGCGGGTTTTATGTTGATGATATGTTCGATCTGGCAAATAGCGGCATAGATGAAAAACAAGCATATAAGGCCGTGGAAAGAATGTTTTACAAAGGCGGCTCGGCTCTCGATATGGCAGAGTTAAAGCAGCTTGGCATGAAGGAAGAAGATGCGCTTATTCTGGCCTCTCGATTAAAAAATTGGGTTAATGAAAATGCTGTTGATGCTGTCAAAGATGCCGAAGTCACAGTCTTTCAAGCGGAACTTCCTAAAATGGCAGAATCCGCACGGAAAATATTGCAGGATTCCGGCGATGGCGCAGGTAAAGTTATCACACCATTCTTTAGCACACCCTTTAATGTCGTAAATGAATCAATGAAACGATTGCCAATGATTCCAATCGGTGATGCAGTTGGCATACCATTGCATCCCAAGGTGCTTAAACTTTTCAACGGAACAGCCGAAGAAAAAGCGCAAGTTATGTCGATGCTGATTTCTGGAAACCTACTTGCTCAAGTAGGATATCAGCTTGCAGAAGCAGGGTTTTATCAGCCCGTTCCAGTTGATGGAGCAACAAAAGGGTTTCTGCGAACATCACTCGGTTTAACGCCTGGCAGTTTGTTGATTGATGATAAATCATATACAACCAATCCGCTTGGCCCAATGCACTATCTTTTGGCACAGGGCGCAGGGCAATATCAAAACAAAATCGTTAATGTCATAAACCATGTTAGCGATGAGCAGCGTCAAACCTATGACCAGCTTTTGCAAGCCAATATGCTAAACCTTATGAACGTGTTTTTAGAATCGCCCTTAGCGGCAACACCTGACCAGCTTGCAGAGTTGCTTAAAGACCTATCCACTATGGCTGTGACCAGTGACCCGCTCACACAGGAGCGCGGAAAACGCAAAGTGGCAGAGTTTATGGGCATGAGGGCTGGCAATTTATTTCCAAGTTCGGCGCTATCAAGAACAATATCAAACAATTTGATGGATTCACAAAGACGCGCCCATGGATTTAGTGAGGCGGCGCAGTCGCAATTTGCGCCTTGGCTGGTCGATCAAACTGCATATAACAATTACTTAGAGCCTTACGAGCCATCCAAAGGCATGTTCTTACGATACACAAAGATTGCTCAAGCGCCCTTGGAATCTGTGCTTTTTGCAGAAACAGGGTTTTATCCAAAATCGACATATTTTGATTTTAACGCGATAATGGATAATCCGTCACGGTACAAAAATCCAAGCGTGAATTTTAACCTTGCGGAACACGGCCTTTGGACTGAATTTATTGAGTTGTCTCGGGATGGCTTGCGTAAAGAAATGGATTTATACCGCCAATCCAAGCTTTACAAAGACAACATGGCGTTAGATACCAGTCAAGGATTAGACTATAATCAAAAGGCTTTACAGGCTATAATGGATGAGAAAAAACGTGATGCCTTCAAACAACTTCGCAGTAACTATCCAAACATTGACAGTATCCTCGAAAGCAAAACTAAAGAAAGAGTGTCTGAAAAAGGCAAGAAAACTGGGATAATTCCCTCATTTACAGGAGCAGAATAGATGCCGACAGTCGATATAACCGCCAATGATGCGCGAATACAGTACACAGCATCGGCCGCGCAGACCGCCTTTGCTTATGATTTTATCATCTTTGACCAAGCCGACATTGTCGTGGTTAAAGACGGCTCTATTTTAACGCTTGGCGCAGATGATGATTACACGGTTTCAGGTGTCGGGGCGGAGGCTGGCGGCACTGTGACGCTCACAACAGGCGCAACGTCTGGCGATAAGGTGACGCTATACCGTGACAGCACGATTTCGCGTGGTTCACAATATCAAGTTGATGGGCGATTAGATGCCGCGCCATTAGAGCGGGATTTGGACAGAATAACAACTATTCTTCAAGAGCAAGACAGAGATTTAAAAAGATCAATTCAGCTTGACGTGGAAGATGCACTTACATCATTAGCCTTGCCAACAAGAATACCGGGGCGGGCGTTAAAATGGAATCCTGCTGGCGATGGCTTTGTAAACACAACCATTGACCCCGACACAGTGACAACAGAGGCGGCACAATCTGCGACAGATGCGGCCACGAGCGCGACTAACGCGGAGACTTCTGCTACAAACGCAGCCACGAGCGCGACTAACGCGCAGACCGCGCTTGATAATTTTGATGATGTTTTTTTAGGTGCAAAGGCCTCTGACCCCGCGCTTGATAATGATGGCGATGCTCTTGTTGCTGGCGCGATTTATTTGAACACGTCATTGAGCCTGATGCGGTTTTATGATGGCACAAGTTGGATATCTATTGCGCCCGGTATCTCTAATGTTCTTGACGACACAACGCCCCAACTCGGCGGCGATTTGGATGTGAATGGCAACGTGATTGTATCGGCTTCCAATGGTGATATTGAGATTACACCACACGGCACAGGCAAGGTTATTCTGGATTCCATCAGCTATCCAACAGCGGATGGCACTGACGGGCAGGTTTTGACCACTAACGGCGCGGGGGTTGCTGCTTTTGCGGATGCGGGTGGTGATAACGTGCTTGCAGAAGGTAGTTTGAGTGGCGCTACTAGCTACGATTTCAACTCTATTTTAAGTGGTGATTACAGGCGGCATGTTATTGAAATATCAAACATTGATTTTTCTACTGACGCTTCCATGTACCTTAAGCTATCAACAAACAATGGGGTTAGCTTTTCAGTTGCACGCTACGATTATAATCGTATAGATTCAACCACGCCCAATTCAGCGCTAAATTTGGGTAACAAGGACAACCATACTGTGGTGGAGTGTGGAACGCAGACAATAGAAAGCGATGCTGGACACAAAGGCTTTTTGCGAGTGGAGCTACACAATGCAATGCAATCGTCAGACTTTACGTTTTTCACAGTGAAATATCTTGGGCCGAGAACTGGAAATATTCACATTTATAGTGCGGACGGTTCTGTAACCGTTGCCGAAACCCATAACAGTTTTAGGTTAGAGCTGGGTTCTAACTTTTCATGTGATTATAAGATAAGAGGATTTGCAGTATGAAAAAGGGAATAGTGACACCAAAGGGTATTTCTTATGTCGAGCTTGCAGAGGGTGAAATTACCACCATCAACGCACAAAAGGCGGCTAAAAAAGCGCAAACTGTAACAGATTATATAAAAACATATCGTGATGAAAAGGCCGAAACGTTCTTATACAAAGACGTTCCGATGCGCCTTAATGATGGCGCAAGGGCTGATTTGACTGCGATGTTTTTCACCGTGGTTTTGAACACAGCCATTCCAGATGCACAAGTGATGCTGAACTGGCAGGAAAGCGGATATGACAACCTTCCGATTACCGCAAAAATGCTTCGTGATGATGGGATGATGATTGCAGGGCACCGCCAGAAATGCTTTACCGCTGCTGATATCGTCACCACGGCGCATAAAGAAACGCCTTATACGAGCATTAAAGCTGTGAAAACGGCCTTTGATACAGCCTATGGATAATAATCCTCAAAGACATTGCACCGTTCCAAAGATATTTGGCTTTCGTAAATGGTTTGAAAGTCGGTACGGCGATTTGTGCGAAGCGCATGACGGGGCATATGAGCGCGGTGATTGCCGCCTTTGTGCTGACTGGACATTCATTAAGGTTTTTGTGACATCGCACAGGGGCTTCAAGCGTGTTCCCGCATCGCTGTGCTTATCTTTGCCGCGTTTCAGGCGCATTCTGTGGGCAAAATTGTATTGAGAGTAAAATTATGACGAAAGGCGAGATCATGAGTGGATGGCATTTAAAAAAAGAAGTGACTGTCGGGCAGATCGTCACCCTTGCCACGCTTTTGATCTCTGGAGTCTGGTGGGCTTCAACAGTCGAAACGCGACTAGCACAAGGCGATGCAGACCGCATTAGAATTGAGCAGAATACAAACATTATTATTGGGCATATGACAGAGCGCCATAATCAGCACCAAGACGCAATGAGTAAAATTTTCTCACGCATCGAGCGGCAGTTAGAGCGCATTGAAGATAAGCTGGACAAAAAAGAGGATAAGAAATAGTGAAATTCATATCCCGCAAGTTTATCCTCACGCTAATTGCCCTTGTAGGCTCGCTGTGCTTCATGTTTGTTAGCACCATGGATGGTATGAGCATGGCGGCGGTTATAGGCGCTGTAGCGGCTCTTGTGGGGCAGTATAGTGCCTCCAATGCTTTTGGGAGTGATAGGCATGATTAACTGGAACGATTACAAGAATTTCAATAAGTCTGAATTTGATTGCAAACATACAGGCGAAAACCGCATGAGACCTGAATTTATGGACAGGCTGCAACAGATACGCAACGCATACGGAAAACCGATTGTGGTTTCATCCGGATACCGCCACCCATCGCACCCCGTTGAAGCGCGGAAAAAAACAGCGGGTGAGCATACATATGGCGTCGCTTGTGATATTGTGATATCAGGTCAAGACGCACTTGATTTAATTGTTATTGCTTATGGCCACGGCATACGGCGCATTGGAATACAGCAAAAAGGTTCTGGGCGATTCCTGCATTTTGGCATGGGCGACCAAGCGTTAAACTTTCCACCAACCATATGGAGTTATTAAAATGAAGAAATTTCTTACAAAGATTAAAAACCTTGATACGGGCGTAAAGGTGGTTTTTCTTATCGGCGGGCTTGTGTTGCTCGGCCTGATGATGATGGCTGGTGTTAGCGAGATTACGCCAAATGAATGATAACGTGAACCCTCGCGTTGAAGCCTTTATGAATCGGGTTAAGCAAGTCGCCTTTATCCATTCGCCAGGCGAGAACACAGGCTGTGAGATCACAACACATTGCGGCGCGGTTATTTATGGCGAATCTTCTTTTGACCAGCCTGATTTAATCAACAGCGAAACAAAAGAGACGATTTCTTATGGCGTGGCTTTAAAGAACATGGTGCTTCTTGATGATTAACAAATTCCTAGCGTCAAAATTCTCTGGATACATCGCAATCGGGCTTGTCGTGGCTTTGGGCTTCGCGGCGTTTTGGCTTCATCACAAGGGCTATACGGCTTGCCAACGTGACCAGCGTTTGAAAGACGGGCAAGCGGCACAGGCACAAGTCCGAACAGAGATCAAAACAACACAGACCATCACCGAATTGAACAGAAAGGCGCGCGAAGATGAAAGCACTGATCTTGATATCATCCGCAATGCTATTAACCGCCTGCCATAGCGGCTCGGTGAAGGATTGCCGCTCGTGGCCTTCTGGGGGCGTTGCAAGCGATGCAAGCGGCCTTGATGTTGCGGAATACATAAACGAAGGCTGGGGCGCTTGGAAGTCCTGCTATGAAGCTGTAAGGGGCAATTCCTAGAATCCCCGCCTAAGACCTCACCGCATCGAGCAGGATTTTCGCTTCTTTTAAAATTGTAGCTTGCTCTTCTGCGGAATAGCGGTCAATTATATCAAAGTCAAAGGCGGGCAGTGCTGGCATACTTGCGATAAGCGCATCAATATCTTCTATTGCTGACAATGCCGATTCAATCGGGTTAGCATCGCCACGCCATACCCCGTCCATGCCGCCTGTCATCTGCCCTAAGCACTCGCTCAAAGCATCCCGCGCCTTGATAAGCGTTCCTTTATTTGTCATCTTCATGCACCCATCCTGTCGCTTCCATAACGCTTTTGTTTGATATCCAGCCTTTTGCGTCACAGCTTAATACGAACTTGTCAAAAGCTTCATCTTTGCTCGTAGCTGTGATTATTCCATGCCTTAAATCAATACTACTTTTATAAATCCAAACTACCGCAACTAGATAATGTTGGCTTACCATTACACTTTCATCCAGTAAAGCCTTGAGCGTAGGAATTGCGGACTCAAGCAATATCGGCACAAGGTAGTTGTTTGTTTGTGCAGCATGGATTAAATGTTCAATTTGCTTTTTTTGATCTGAAGTCATGATTTGCCCTCCAAGGCTTTACGGATTGTTTCGATAATTTCATTCAAAGCCTCAATAGCGGCTGTGTTATTTGTCATTTTCAAATTCATATTCGAGTAAGATGTCTATTAAGTCGTTGCGTCCTTGTTCGTTCCCTTGCATATAATCTGTTTTAAAGTCCGTTGTCTGTTTCATCAACTCTAAAACCTCGCGCGAAATAATAACGTGCGTGTCGGACGTGGGCGCGGTGCGGGTGTTCCATACATCGCCGTAATCATACGTTAAGCCGCACTCTTGTGTTGCGCCGCAACATTGGCACGCGACTATGGTTGATTGCATGCGCGTTCCCAGGCGTTCAAATTCAGCATCACCCCCGCAAAAAGGGCAGGGAAGTAGCTTTGGCGTATTTTCATTTGTCATCATTTCTGCTCCTTCGTTAATTCATGTGTGGCGGCTAGGGCTTTCTCATACAAATCGTCAGTGACCTTCATTTCGTCTGTCCGCAAAAATGCTATCCTCTTGTCTACAATCTGCCCTATCCGTAAGCTGGCATCGCGCTTCTTCTAAAGTCTCCCGCATCACCTCAATAACCGCATCTTTGTGCTTGATCTCGTCCAGTAGGGCTTGTTGGTCATCCTCACCCAAAACCTTCACAGCCGATTCTAGCGCAAGCCCTATGTCGAACGGCTCTGGCATCAAGGCTTCATCATCACCACCTCTGCGCCATTTGTTGTAATCGTTCAGGATTTTTATTGTGTCGGATTTGTTCATTTTTCGCCCCTCCAAACTGCGTCCATATAATCTTCGTCATTTTGTGAGGCATGGTATCCCATACCCATTTTTCTACATCTATCTACGTGTAAATTTAAGGCCACCATTTTAAAATAAAACCTAATGTGTCTTATGCCCCAAGCTGTTTTTATCTTCTTCATCACTTCCCCTCCGCAAGCTTAATCGCGTCATAAACGCTCTGCGGCACGTCCGCTACGTCCTCAAGGCTCTGCGCCACTTCTTTGAGCGCGGATAGCATGACGTAGCGTATGTGCGCTTCTTCTTCCTTTTTAAACAACTCATCCCTCATTTTTTTAAACAACTCTGGAGTTAGGGACGGGTGTGGTTTGAATAAATCCTTAAACTCATTTTTAGGCGATGGTTCGTGCTTATCGTTTAACAAATTAGGGCACTGCCCCATCACGTCCTCAAATGATCTTTTATCAGTCATTTTTACTATCCTCATGTTTGTTTAAAAGTTCCGCAATAAGCTGCGCCGTTTCAAGGCGAGGCTCGACATACTCTGGCACTTCGCAAATTGTAAAGCCCATGCTTGTGCTTGCCGTGCCGTCATCTTGCAACCTCATAACCGATCTTTGCATAACCTTACCGCTGCTGTTTGCCTCATAAAGTTGCTTTGAGTTATGCTTTTCAACAATCTCTTTCATGTCTGTCATTTTTTCTCTCACATTCTGCTAGTCGTTTCATGTCTTCTAAAGCTTCCTCGTTGGTTGCATAAAAGTCGGGTATTTTTTCCAGTTTTGGGTCACTCGCCATATAAATTAAAGCGGCGGCGGTTGGTGTCCCTATTGCCCACTCAAGGGCTTTACCAGCTTCCCCCGAAAGCTGAATTACCCATCCAGCGCGACAATGTGTAGTGCCGCAATGCCAAGAATCCATGTCTAATGCGCCATCCTTTGACGCGGCGGCATAGATAGTTTTGTGAATGTCTTTTATTTTTACGGGAAGGCCACCAAGATTTGCACCGCGAAGATTTGCACTGCTAAGATTTGCATCGCCAAGATTTGCACTGCGAAAATCTGCACCGCCAAGATTTGCACCGCCAAGATCTGCACCGCGAAGATTTGCACCGCCAAGATTTGCACCGCCAAGATTTGCACCGCCAAGATCTGCATCGCTAAGATCTGCACCGCCAAGATTTGCACCGCGAAGATCTGCACCGCGAAGATCTGCATCGCTAAGATCTGCACCGCCAAGATCTGCATCGCGAAGATCTGCACCGCCAAGATATGCACTGCCAAGATTTGCACCGCCAAGATCTGCATCGCTAAGATCTGCACCGCCAAGATCTGCATCGCGAAGATCTGCACCGCGAAGATCTGCATCGCTAAGATCTGCACCGCCAAGATCTGCATCGCGAAGATTTGCACCGCGAAGATTTGCACCACCAAGATTTGTGCCGCCAAGATCTGCACCGCCAAGATCTGCACTTTCACCATCTTTTTTGTCGCACAGCCATTTTAAGTGCTTTTCAAGCACAAGCTTGAGCGACAAGCCTCCGCACATAATCTCGCCTGTATACCTATTTGTTATTTTAGTCATTTTCTCTAATCTCCTTTTTCCCAAGAGCCGCAATGGCAAAATCAAGGGCTTGCCCGATTAGCTTTGGCGGCGGCATATCAATGATTAAATCCTCGTCATTATTCCTGCGCCAGTTATTATACTGCACCAAGGTTTTTAGGGCTTGCGCTTTAGTCATTGTCATGGATTTTTCCTTCTGCTGTTCCGTTTTTTCGCCTTCGGGTCTGCATTTGTCAAAACTGCCCTTGTCAAATATGCATTTGTCATATCTGCATCTGTCAAATCTGCCCCTGTCATATCTGCCCCTGTCATATCTGCCCCTGTCAAATCTGCACTTGCCAAAACTGCCCATCTCAAATCTGCCCTTGTCAAATCTGCATTTGTCATATCTGCATTTGTCAAATCTGCATTTGTCAAATCTGCATCTGTCAAATCTGCACCTGTCAAATTTGCCCTTGTCAAGTTTGCATCTGTCAAGTTTACCACTGTCAAAACTGCACCTCTCAAATCTGCCCCTCTCAAATCTGCCCATCTCAAATCTGCCCTTGTCAAATCTGCACCTGTCAAATCTGCATTTGTCAAGTTTGCCCATCCCAAATCTGCATTTGTCAAATCCGCGCATCTCAAATCTGCATCTGTCAAATCTGCCCTTTTACCTATCTCACTATAGTTCAAATATTCCTTATGAAGCGCAATGATTTCTTGAAGGGATTTTCCACCACACATTATCTCGCGTGTATATCTGTTTTTAATTTTTTTCATTTCCATTTTTTCTTTTTAATTTTTCTCGCCGCGCGGGAATGCCACTGGCTTTTTGACGCGCGGGGCGCTTGGCTTTGTTACAAACGCGGGGGCTTTATTTATTTGTGAAACTGTATCTTGCACGGTTTGAATCTTGCGCACAAAGCCGTGACGGCGACACGCATAGTGTTTATCAGGGCTGACGCGCTTAACCAGCGGGCTGGCGCATTTCGGGCAGTATGGCATAGAACACCCCTTTTTATATCAGATCAATTGCGCCGCCTAGTTCGTATGGCCTTAAACTTCACCTTTTCGGCGACGCGCGCGACCTTTTTATGTGGCTCTTTGTAATGAATAAAGAGTTGCGAATGCGACTCTTTAATGCGCTCTGTGAAGTCAAGGCCGCCAGTCTCACGCATAAAACAAAAGAGAAACTTTTTAAACTATTCCTTTTCTTTAGCTTCGGCTGGCGCTGTAGCATCTTCACCAATTGCGGGCGCTGATCCCGTCATGTTCGTGATTGCCAAGCCGTTAAAATCGGTTTCGGGATTCTCGTAAAGATCGAACATTGATTTTTTAAGTTCCTCACGCTTGCGGCGTTTCTCGGCGGCTTTAAGCGTGTCGATCCATTTCTTTTCCTCGTTCAAAATATTATCGTACGCGGCCATGTCGGGACGGCCTACAATCCAATTCCAAATTGTCGGGGATTCAAAATCTACATCAATGTCGATTTCTTCAACGCGAACACAAGTGAAATTGTGGCGCGTGGTCGTTGGCACAATCACGATATCGCCGATATCAATTGTTTGATCTAGGGTTTTAAACGCGTAAAGCCCTTGCGGCGTGCCCTGCGCATTTAAGTCATACGACACTTTGACCGCGCGAATATTTTGATTGATAAGCATCACTGCACTTGAGTAGTTCATTTTTCTATCTTCCTGTTAATTGTAAATTATAAAGTTCGTTAAAGTGTTCTTCTTCAATGCGCTGTTCTTCTTCATACTCAAGCACAACGTCATCATAATAAAGATTAACTTTATTCATTATTTCGTAAAGGCTCATGATTTGTTTCTTGATATAGTAAAACGTGCCATGCAGATTCGGATTGTCTACACTTAATTCAATTTCATCAATTTCGATATAGTCCGTTGATCGTCCGCCGCAGTCGTGAAAATCAATACTAACGCCGTGATCGGTGATTACAGTGATCTTGTCGCCATCATAGTTAAACATTATATTCACTTCGCAGCGCAGCAATATAAACAACCTCGCCCTTGTCTGTCATTGTCATGCGCCGCACCCCGTTATAGGGCTTTTCAATCAAGCCCTCGGATACAAACATATGAACAAACCGCGCAACGGCGCTTTTGGTTTTATAGCCCATGAAAATCATCAGCTCTTGATAGCTTGGGACAGTCGGATAATTACGCTTTAGGGCGGCACACAAAACAATATATGCGCGTCTTTGTGTATTGGTCATGTTCTCTCCTTTTCGTAAGAACAATATAAACACAGAGTAAAAACAACGTCAAGTAAAATAATGTAAAAAACCCCCGCCAATTATTTACTGGCAGGGGCGCGGGATTGTAAAGCTAGTTACTGTATTTTTTTTCAATCTCCCGCATGGTCAGGCTTTGTTCAACGTGGAGTCTTTCATTAATAATCCTCAAAACGTGGGCGCCGTACCAAAACCGCTTTTGTGAGTTTTGCGCGTATGAGGGAACGTATCCGTCGGGCATAAAGCAGCCACCATTAAACGCCACAACAGAGCGAGACGGGCCAAGCTTGTGGTTTTCTTGTAAGCCAATAGAGTGTGTATGTCCGAAGCAAACATCGCGGATGCTATCGCGGGATATTAAGTTGCAAGGATTCTTGCCCCCTACAGGCTTATTCATTCCATTCATGGGGACGTGGGTAAAGTCTACGCCATGAAGTGTCAGGTATGCCTTGTAATGCGTCACAGCCCAGTCGTTACCCAAGAGCGTGTCCATGTAGGCGCTCGTCATTGTCCCGTACATTTCGGGGTTAATGTTTTCAAAGTCCCAAATTCTTTGCTCGTGATTTCCGAGCAGGGCGTATTTTATAATCTTTGGCGATATGTTGTCTGAAATTATTTTTCGCGCCTGTGCGCTATGCTCAAGGTCTTTTTGGAATGCGGGTTTAAACTTGCCTTGATATGTTTCGTTGCGCTCATGGCGGCAAAGTGAATTAAAATCATCAAAATCCCCTCCGTCTACGAGGTAATCCGGGGACACATCCTTTACAAAGTTGCAGAGCCAAAAAAACCTGTCAAAAGACAGGCCGGGCTGGTTGTGCGCATCGGTAAAATAGACAATCTTTATATCCCTTTTGCCATAAACACCAATCCAGTCTGATAAGGAACGCAGAGCAATACCGTTCTGCTTGCAAAAATCACCCCTTGTCAATCCACCGCTTTTAAACTGGTTCACATAATTGATTCTGTCAGCGGCTGTAAATTTTTTATACTTTGTCACCCAATAACCCCACATCATTGTTTGAAAAGCTATATTATCACGTTTTTAGAATATCTCACATAGCATAAACCCCTTAACAAAACGTAAAATTGTGCTAGAATAACGTATGTTAGAATTTTCAGTCCCATTAAGGGTTAGTATCAGCAAGAAAAAGCATTTTATTCTTAATCTGAATAATTACAGAAACGCGCATCACCGCGAATTATCAACGGCAAAAAACAACTTTCAAGATATCGTTTACGGAATGTGCCTTAAAAAGAAATTAGGCTTCACGTTTCGCAAGCCTGTGCGCGTGACCTACACCTACTACCCTGCAAGTCAACGCAAATACGACTTGATGAATGTCGCCAGTGTCATTGATAAGTTTTTAATGGACGGCCTCATTAAGTCCGGCGTGTTGCATGATGATAATTACCTTTATGTTTTATGGCCTAACTTTATTCATGGGCCAGTCGATAAAGAAAATCCGCGCTGTGAAGTGCGGATTGAGGAAGTTTCTTAATAAAAGCGGGGGTAATTACCCCCGCCAAGTTGTTAAAATTCACTTACAGAGTTTGACACGGCCACGTCAGGGGCAGTTTCCGCAGCCTGTTGTGTCGGTGCTGTTTCCACATACGACACATCGTCAAACGCATCCGGACGCTTAGTCCATTTTACGATCTTCATTTTCGGGCGGTAGTTAGTGCCATGTTTCCCCGTCTCCGGTGTCACGCCGCTGCACTCAATGACTGGGAGGCTTCCAACATTTGCGGCCTTTTCAGCTTCATATTGAGAATAAAGGTCTTTAATAACGCCGCCAACAATCCCGGACGTTGAAGAAAACACACAAACGCCACCAAGTTGAAGTTGTGAAAAGACGTTAAACTCAAAGCCCTTTTTATGATCGTCACTTGGCTTTGGCGATTGCACTGATAAGCTTGGGTCGTAAACAACATTAGGGGCAGTGCCCGCTGCAAAATACATCCAAGCCGTTTTAATATTATCAAGGTCGGCAACAAAAGTTGGATTTAAAACTTCAACTTCTTCCCCGTCTTTTCTAGTGTACCAGCGGCCAGCTTTTGCATTGTATTTAATGTAGCTTTTAAATTCGCCCGCTGATCCATCGTTAATATTTAACATTTTCTATTTTCCTTTTACGCCTTACGCATTGCACAACTAAAGGCTAGTTGCCAGCCACATGACCTTATGGTCAAATTCCGAATAGTTCGAGCCTAGATGATGCCTCTTTTGTCCAGTAAAAGCTACCTGCATTTACGTGGACAATCTTTTTAAGCATTTCTGCATCACCAAGCCTTAAAAA
>Ga0307939_1001104_pt1 | contig 14201 bp, 20 predicted proteins | sample OrgLakmetagen122_FD_201844 | JGI IMG/M metagenome (GOLD analysis project Ga0307939, IMG submission 201844) | Saline water microbial communities from Organic Lake, Antarctica - #122 | ecosystem: Environmental > Aquatic > Non-marine Saline and Alkaline > Saline | place: Antarctica: Organic Lake... | reverse complement strand
ACAGATGCTATAAATTTAAACCAATTGAATACGGGAATAAATTCACGTTTAAGCACAGCAGGGGGTCTATTGACAGGGGGATTAAATATGAACGGGAATAAAATATCATCGCTAGGAATTCCTACAAATGACGCAGACGCCGCAACTAAAAAATATGTAGATGATAACGCAGGAGTTGGAACATTTAGATATGTAAATAAGAGTTTTAATGCTTTACAATTTCAGGATGGTGGTCAGACTACATTAGAAGTGCCGTTTGAGTCAATTATTCCTGATGGCAATTATAATTTTGATATATCAATTTATTTAAAATATAATCCAGACGGTATAGCAGCAGATGATTTTACTTTTATGACCAGTCCAATTACAAATAACGCACCATTTCCATTCTTTTTAAAATCACCATTAACTATGCATCACGCATACATATCGCCCAATAATGAAACATATGGAAGCACATCCCTTAAATGGACTGATATAAGAACTTCTAGCACTAATAATACTTCATTTCGTGTCTTATTTCAATATAATGGGGGCACTGCGTGGGATTTTGATATTAATTTTAGGGGAACTATTACTAAGATTGGTTAGCGGGGCTAACGTAATTATCAACGTGTTTTTTAAGTTCATCATGTAATCTATGTTTTATAGTCATATGATGTTTTTCAACCGTGTTTTTTGAGTAAGAACCGCCACAATAACACTTACATTTAATAAGTGTTTTTCGCTTTCGAACCCGCTCAGCCATAACTAATTAATATTACATATCTATTTATATTTAATATGATTTCAATTTTATTTTATCTCTCCATTATATAAATGGATACAATATTAACGAGAGAAGAGTTCTATTTAGATCTTGAACTACAAAAACAATTTCTAAATATTACAGGAGATGACAGTGTTTATGAACTGATGTTCCACGATATTCCACGAAGCGAAATGGATAAAACCTATGATCTTTATGTTATTGAAATGAACGCAGGTTCAGAATAATTGTTTTGCTCAAGATTTTTTTAAAATCATATATATATATGTTAAGACAATTCGACCAATGGCTTCTTGATAAAGGTATTAATTATTTACGAGAAATAACTAGCATTCAACAAGAAATAACCGACGCTAATGCTGAGAATAAGATGCTTAGCAGTCGTCAAATTGTTAATGAGTTTAGCAGATATGAACGGGAGCATGTGGTTGTGCCTAACTTAGATTATCTTTGTATGCTTGGAACAGCAGAGTCATATAGGAGTCCAATAGAGAGATTAAGAATGTTGGATAATCAAACTTATTATCAGGAATCAACCAGCACTGACAGAATAGCAGTATATAAGAAAGGGTTTTACTCGATACAAAATCTATTCATATGTATTCATGGAACAAAAGTATCTTCATTAGAGGATATTCGACAGGATATTCAACTGATAAGTGGGACTATATTAAACACAGATGCGACAACAAAGTATTTGAATGATATAAAATTAATAATAGATTCTTATCCAAACATAGGTCCAGATAATATATATATTTGTGGTCATTCATTATCCAGTTATTATGCCCTTGTATCAGGTTTTATATTTAAATGTAATGTCAGGAACTTCAATGGTGCAAACACTCTATTAGAATTAAGTAAATATCCAGGAAGTGTTATTGTTGGAGATAATGTTTTTTCTATTGTTGGTATTAACGATTATTTTCAGGTTCGCTCTTACCGAGTAGCAGGTGATATAGTCAGTCTATTATCTAAATTCACGGTTTTTAATATGATTACATTATCAGTTGAAAATATGCCAACTAATCCGCTGGTATTACACACATTAAGTTATATGATCAGTATTTGTATCCCGCGAATACCGTTATCTATGTCATCTCTCTCTAGAGCAAGAAGATTCGCTAACGATGATACTCCAGTAGAAGATATAGGTATGAGAGACCGTAGTCAGATACCATTAGAGCAGGTTATTCCATCACCTAGACCTTTAAATATATTCCCTAATTTTTTCAGTTAATCTTAGTAAATTATATTATATTTAGTAAAATTGTTTTGCCCAAGATTTTTTAAAATCTTATATTTATATACATGGATACAAACAAAGTTTTAGATGTCACCGATACATTCGATATTAGTGAAAACCGCATACTTACCAGAGAGGAATTTAATTTGGATATTGAAGAGCAGAAATGCTTTCTTAAAATTCTATCACAATACAGCGACTATGAAAAGGTTTTGCCATTCCTTCCGCCCATTGAATTTGACGATACATATGAGGATTATTTAGAGGAGATGAACCGACGGAAAAAAGAAACAATTGCTGATGAAGATGCTGACGATATTACATGCGCGGTTATAGATGAGCCAGACATGTGTCTCAGCGGGTCAGGATAGATATAATAAAAAAATTGATTTAAATATATAATTGTAATTAAATCAAAACAACAACAACAATGACTGAACCTAATAAATATTTGAATTCTAAAATCTATAAAATTACGAATAGTGTTAATGAAGAATGTTATATTGGAACGACTATTTTAACATTAAAATATACCTTATCACATCATCTTTCAAGGGCAAAAAGCTCACAGTATAGTTGTTCGAGTAATATATTATTAAAAGGCGACAATGTTCATATTGTTCTTCTCGAAAATTATCCGTGTAATTCTTACATAGAACTAAAAAACAGAAAACGTTATTGGATTGATAAAAATGACACTGTAAATGCGGTAAAACACCCTGTTAGGTCTATACAGGATGAAACGGTTTATAGAAGTGGTTATTATGATAGGAATAGAGATAAATATATTAACACTAATAAAATATATTACAATGAAAATAAAGAAGGGATACGTGCTAGAGTTAATAAACGTGTCCAATGTTCTCATTGTGAAAAAGAATATAGCACTTCAAATAAAATTAGTCATTATAAAAATAACCATCCTGAAATCGTCCCTCCAAAAAATGTATAAACGCGATAAATGAACTTAAAAAATTGATTTAAATATATAATTGTAATTAAATCAAAAGCAAAAGATGACTGAAGAAGATAAAAAATATTTAAACGGTAAAATCTATAAAATTATTAATAGTGTAAATGACAAGTGTTATGTGGGTTCAACAATATGCGCTTTAGATAAACGATTATCAGGACATAAAAACTCTATACTGAAAGCTACAAGCAAAATTTTAATCAACGAAGACCCAGATAATGTATCAATTAAATTAATTGAAGAGTATCCTTGTCTTACGAAAAATGAATTACTATTAAGAGAGAGATACTGGACAGATGAACTGGAATGTGTTAATAAATTTAGACCTATTAGAACTCGGGAGGAAAAACTTGAATGTAACAGAAACTGTTATCATAAAAATAGAGAAAGAAACACTGCTCGATTCAATCAACGAATACAATGCTGTCACTGTGATAAACAGTATAGTAGGTCTAATAAAAATCAACACTACCGTAGGAACCATTCTCAATTTGACCCTCCAAAATATGTTTAAACCAGATAAATGAACTTAAAAAATTGATTAATATATATAATATGAATATTTATTTGAAATCAAAAATCTATTGTATTATGAATAATAAAAGCGATTTAGTTTATGTTGGAGCAACCACACAACCACTGAAACGGAGATTTAGTAAGCATCTAAGCGACTATAAAACTGGAAATAATTATACGACCGCATCAATATTAATAGGTCAAGATATATCTAATGTTCGAATATTATTATTAGAAAAATTTCCATGCTTGTCGAGAGATGAATTATCATACCGTGAAAGAACCTGGCAAGATAACATGCCTTGTATTAATCAGTTATGTCCTATTAATAGCGATCAAGAACGGGTTGATGCTATCAAAAACTATTACTTGAATAATAAGGCTAAATTTGCTTTATATAATAATAAATACGGGACAGAGCATAAGGAGGAAAGAAACTTAAAAAATAGACAAATAATAAAATGCGATAATTGTTTTAAGAGTTATACAAGAGGAAACCATAGTTATCATTATAATAAATATCATAGTGATATTGAGCGTCCGAAACTAAAACCATTCAATTCCGCTTGAAGTCGGTTAAATATTTTTTTATATTGTTATATAATATGAATAACGATATTAAGATTAAACCGTCGATTCAAAATAAATCCAATAAAATAATTCAGGGAAAATTACATGCTCATGTATTTGTTGGGCGTTCTACATCAGGTAAAACATATTTATCTAAGGAAATTATGACTAACGAAATGATAGATGTAATTCCAAAGGAAAACCGTTTTTTAATCTCTCCCACATTCGATTACGACACGACTCTTAGAGATTTTTTTAATGAAGAAAATGTTGAAAGGCAATTTGATTATGACCATATTGAGTATGTTATTATTAAACTCATTAAAGCAGATAGGAAAGAGGTTGATGATAAATTCTATTATATTTTTGATGAGAATAGATTAGTGTTTATCAAAAAAAATCTACCAAAAGATGCGAAACCAATATATCCGCAGTATTTATTATATATAGAAGATAGTATAGATCATTTATCAGGAACTTCCAAAGCTAAAGGCTTATCGAAATTAATAACCTATTGTCGTCATCTTAATATCCAATTAATTATTAACACACAATATTATAAATCCTTATCACCTATCATAAGAGCCAATGCTACCAATTTCTATTTCTTCGCGACTACAGAAAATGAACTATCAAAAATTGCTGAAGAGAATAGCATATTTAAACTGAAGAAGAACTTTATTAATTATTTTAAATTCATTACTAATAAGAAATACGGCGCATTTCGAGTTAATTATAATAAAGATACAATGGAAATATATGACGATAATGAACCCACATATAAAATATATAAAACAATAAAAGATAATGTAATAAGTTCCATTGACGATGTTTAAGCCCTTTTGAAGTTTTGTTTAAGATTTTTGAAAATCTTTGTATAGAAAACTATTTTCTTTGGTAATATATATATGAGTGATTTAGGAGAAAATACAATATTGAAAGATGAAACCGCACCAGTTACCCAAACAAACGAGCCAGTCATACCCAAACCACAAACGGATACAATTATAGAACCAGTCCAACCTGTGATAGAACAAGATAAGCCTGAAGTGGAAGATAAACCAACGAAGAAGGAACGGGACGAAAGTAAGAAACGAGCAGTAAGCGATAAAAAATATCAAGCATTGAAAAAAGCACGAGATGCTAAGAAAGCAAAGAAGATAATAACTGATTTAGAAGATAAACAACGAAAGAAACAAAATGAAGAGAACCGTATTCAAGCATTAGTTGATGAGAGAATGAAGAAGGCGAAACTTGAGGAACCGAAAGCAGAAGCAAAAGCAAAAGCAAAAGCAGAGCCAGAAGCGTCCCGACCAGATGAAAGTGAAAGTGAAACCGAACCTGAGCCTGTTAAGAAATCTAAGAAATCCAAGAGAAAGCCAGAGCCAGTTAGTGAGAGCGATAGCGACAGTGATAGTGAAGATGATAAGCCAGTTCTTAAATCAAGGACAACTCACATGTCGAAAAGTCAAAGACAAAAGAATATCGATTATTTCAGCAATCTAATTTATGGAAATTAAAAAATCTATCTATATATATATATAATGTTGCCGATAAACCCATTTAGACTAAGTGATGATGGACTATTAGAATTTAGTATGAAGGAGAAAAACACAGAAAAAGACGAAGCTTTCTTATACAATTACGGTGTATTAGGAACAGATAACGAAGAATATAATCCATATTTTAGCCTTGTTAGTGAGGCATTAGCAGGAGTTAAGGGCGCAACTGTGGATGAGTTTGATGATAAGTTACTGTATAAAAAACCAGTATTAGGAAATATCCCAAATGATCTGTTAATGAAATTAAATGTGAGAGAACAGATGGACTCCTTTGATAGAGAGGAACAGTTGAAGCAACAGATTGATACATTATTTAATCCAGTTGGAGATAATGCTGGCGACAGTCCAGAACAACGCGCCCGTAATCGTAAGATAGAACTGTTGTTATCAGAAATAACTAATTTTGGAGTCCAATATAATTTATCTACAAAACAGATTGAGGAACTCAAAACTAATGTATTGAAAGGCGAACTACCTGATTATTTAGAACGATTATCTATGAATAGGAGTGAAGCGGAGAAGAAAAAGAAACAGGACGCTATGGATTTAGTAACACAAGGAACTCAAGCAGGTGAAGCACCTAATGGATTAGATGCCACAATTCGAGATGAAAACGGTATGGCTGATTTAGGCGGAGAAGTGGAGAGTAAAGATGAAACTGGAGGACAGGCAACTCAAGACACTCAAGACCCAGCAGCAGCAGCAGGAGCAGCAGGAGGAGATGGAATAAGCATGGCAACTGACGCAATACCAGAAAGTATAGTTGAACCTGTAAAACAAGTTATCAGTGAATTAAAACGTGGTTTTACTAAGGGTGGGATGTCACAGGCATCAGTAAAGGATACTTGGAAATATTTAATAGAAGGAAATTTTGTATCAAACCCTGATAAATTGAAAAACCTGTTAATGATGAAACCTCTTCCAGATAAATTAGATATTATTACTCGTATGCTTTCGGCTGGAGAAACTATAGAAGAGAGAGAGGCAGAATTTATTACAAGAATAATTATAGATGTGATAAATAAGGAACCATTTAGAATTAACGAAAAGAGTGGTAAAATTAAAGTTGTTGTAAAAAGCCAGAAAGGGAAAACATTAAAAATTACAAAAAACGAAACAGAGTAATCTTAATAACAATTATATAATAATATTTTTATCTTTATCTATTATATAAATGGAAACTACACATACACCCAGTTTTTTAGCGTCCGCAGTTAAGGAAAACAACATGATTTTATCCAAGGAGAATAGAGAGATTGTAGCACTTTCTGGACGAGATGGTTTTGGCTCTAATAAGCCAACCTTTGAAGCAGATATTGAGTCCGCAGATGTTCTTGATTTCACATCCCTACAATTGAGAGGTCTATTCAACGTTCTTGGAGATTATAGTGGAGCATTGAAATTGAAAGCCTCAGCATATTCTCTCATTGAGCAGATTGATATTGAGATTAACGGTCAGCCCGTCCTTGAACTCCATCAAGATAGCCCACATGTAGCACAGTTGAACCGTAATTTTAGTGAGAGTGTCGATGAGTATGATATTGACGCACTACAGGCACTCGAAGGGGTCGCACTACAAGATAGAGCTGCCCGTTCTTTCAGTCTTGACCTTTCACGATATGGTTCTAAACTTGAGTATTACATGATTACTGGCTCAGTTAGCAAGTTGAAAATTCGCATCCGCTTCCAGAGCCAAACCGAGCAGATGCTCTTTGGAGCCGTTACTGACCCCGTGACTGCTGTGAGCGGTTATGTATTGAATGATCTTCGCCTTACAGCCGATTTTATGACCTTCCAGGCTGATGCTTACCAGGCTATTATTAAGCGAATGCGGTCTCCCCGCGGTATTAAAATGGCTTGTCATACATTTGTCCCAAGCCGAAACGCACTTCAACCTACCGCATTAACTCATCGAGTTCAGGGTTCTTACCAATACCGTAATGTTATTAGCGTGTTTTACTTGCCAGTTGCTACTACTGTGACCCGCAATAGCGCAAACATTTCCACTGTTGATGATGTTAGCAACCTTAAATATGTCGCAGGCAATTATCCTCTCCGCCAACGAATTAGATATGCTGGAGGTGATTATGTGAATCAAAACGCGAGTGGCGGGTGTTCTAATAAGATGGAGCATTATTCAGGAGTGTTGAAATCCAGTCTTGTTACCCCAAACCAACGCACAACCGCGCACGGGCTTACTAAGAAATATAGCACTGATGACTATCAGGTTACCGCAGGAAATTGGCTTCGGGGAAACGACAACTTTGTTTCTATTACTAACAGTGGCATTAATGGATTCGCTAGTCGCGGGATTTTGGAGGTAGAGTTTGATACTGCTAACGCTCAACCAGGCATTACACTATTGACTGTTGCCATGATTACCCTTGTGGTTGAGGCTAGTGATGGGCAGATTAGAGTTATGAAATAAACGGGAAGTAAGGGCAAGAATCCTTTAAAAAATAATAATGTGGTTCAAAATCAGCCGTATATTTTTTCATAGTTTCATCGATATTGTCCCACAAGGATTGTGATTTATTCAGTATTCCTTGAGAGTCATAATAAACGATTTTATCTATTGTATGATAAAACTTTTTATATTCATTTACATATTTATTTTCATCTTTCTCAATGTTGAAAATTAATGTTATCTTATCAACAATGTTTTTAGGAAATGTTTCCTTGATAGATTCAACGATAGTCATACGAGTTTTTTGTAAGTCGATATAGTTCTTATTATGAACGTAATAATTATGTTCAATATGAACTAAACACCATAATTTTAAACACATATCGGCTATTTCTCTCACGACGGTCTCTTCCAACTCTATATTTTTTTCATTTCTATATACTTCGGTAGTTTCACTCCCGTCGGTAATCGTCATATTCTTAATAACATCTCTATAAAAAAGTCCTTTAATAACATTTCCGTTTTTATCAACGCATTCTTTATTTAAAAAATCGTTATAATCCGTTCCCTTTGGAACTTTAAATGACATAGACATAGGTAAGGGTTCTTCTTCGACAATTGTTTTAACACCTTTGTTTTTTCGACCACGTTTTGTTTTTCGCATATAATATAATCAATATTTAATCTTTATGTTATTTTTTACTTTCTATTTATATATATGAATATTCATAATTATAAATATATTATTTCCATTGATGTAGGTATTAAGAACTGCGGTTATGTTGTATTTAAAAATAATTACCAAGAGGGTAATACCATTGATGATGTAGATATAGTTAATTATGGACTTATAGATTTATCATCAGGTAAAAATTGTAATAAAATCTCTCTCATTGAAGTCTATCATAACATAATTACAACATTCAAAAAAGAAATAGGAGATTACAATGAGGCTCTTGTGTTGATTGAAAACCAATTTAATACACGAATGAAATGTGTTCAATATTTAGTTAGTAGTTGGTTTATTATGAGAGATTTTAAGTATTATGTATTATTTACATCGCCAACAAAGAAGTTGAAATCATTTAAGCAGGAGGAAAATCCCAGAGTTCTTAGAAGTCATAAAATACGGGGAAACCCCGTCAGCCCCGACAGCAAGCGGAATTGCCATAAAATAAATAAATTGATGTCGCAAGATGTTATGAAGAATAATATTATACCGAATTTCAATGATCTTAGTTTTATTGGATATTACAACTCATTAAAAAAGAAAGACGATATTGCTGATGCTTTCTTACAAGGGTTGTATTATATTATAAATCCATTAACGAAAAAAGAAATAGAAGATATTCAGTTAATTAATATTTATTAATATTTAGTAATATATATAAAAATGGTTTATGAAGTATCTATTTCAACAAATTACTCGATTTCAAATTTCTGCTATCCACACGACCCTATTAAAGATTTATCATTTAGAATAAGTAGAATGCTTGCTTTGGGGTGTGATTTAATACAAGACGGCTCTCGCATAGCAGTCCGTGCTGACGAAGACGCAAGTGATACTCCTTTGACGGCGTTGTATCATATTGTTGATGACAAAGAATTTTCATATTATGACGCCGAACATTTAGATTTTGATAGTAATCCCGAAATAAACGAAGCACCACTTACTGTTAGATTAGACCGCAGTATTATACCATATTTTTCCGCTCAATTACAAGATAAAATAAATAATGATGATGACTTAATGGATATTATAAAGAGACAAGTTAATGCTATTCTTCACGTAGGTGTTAGTATAAGCAAAAGCGAGATTTCATTTAATGAACGATGTAATTCACGTATAGAATTTAAATTCACATTAAAATATAATGAAGACCAGAACAATTAATTTAATAGATAATAGTATTAGAAACGCTATAGTGGCAAGTAAATTATTTAATCAAACATTAGATTTTGATACAGAAGAGCATACAACGGTATTAGAGATGGAAGAAACGATGGAAGAATTACGCATTCTTAAAAAGGATGCTGATGATAATATTAACAAGTTCATTATTAAAATGCTTAAAATGAAAAATAGTTTGAGATTAAAAAAATGATTTTATAATTAGTTAAATCCTTAGCTGAAATACTTATTTGAATTGTTAAAAATTTCAACATATTTATAATAATCTGCTTCATAATGATGTTTATCATTAACAAAGTATTTACCTTGGCTTAAAGATTTATTAATAGTAAAGTATTTAATTTTTTCATTTTGTCTAAGCATTATATCCTTATCCAAATCAGATTTTGCCAAAAACAATTTATATCCTTCTTTATCTACCATAAACTTTACCATATTTTTAATATCCTTAATACGATTTTTTACACGCAAACGAACATCAGATAAATCATCCATAGTGGTTAAGTATTCTTTACAAGGTAGTATATTATCAGCTTTACTACTAATACGTTTTTTGTATGACAATCTTACGTCGCTATCTGACATACGACATTGATTACGAAGTAATGCGACGTGATTTAATAATTGATGACAGTCCAAAAGAGCTTGACTTAATGCTTCTTCATTAGCAATTTCAGTCATAGTTGATAATCCTTCGTCAGCAATTTGGAAACGAGACATAGTTGGTATTTGATTGCCTATATTTTGTATTGATTTTATGTTTCAATTTTTTTGTTTAATCTATAAAATTGAAACGATAAATGAACTGTAAATAAGTCCAAACAAAACAATCTAACGACCTATAAATCAACACATCCTAACTCCCTCATATAACAATGGATTTGGTTAAGACTATGATAATTGGCAGTATTGTTCAAGCCAAAACGGCATCTTACTATTATAAAAAGTTGCTTGAAGTATTTCTTGATAAGGATACTGATACATATGATAATGAAAATGAATATCTTCAGGTTTGTGGTGAAATGAAAACGATATACGAATTAAAAAAAGAAGTTGATAGCGATCTTAACGAATTCGTTAGAAATTACTTAGTTAAGCATATTGATTGTAAGGATATTATGAAGTTATCTAAAAAAATAATAGATGGAGATAATGCCTATAAAATATTTGATGAAAATCCAATTAAAAAGTGTGTAGAATACAGCAGAGTTTCCAGAATCTATTGGAAATCACTCGAGCCAGCTAAGGAGGAGGAGACGGAAGATGAGGATACGGAAGATGAGGATACGGAAGATGAGGATACGGAAGATGATGAGATGTTAGAGGTTTATATCAAAAACATCGACGGTAAGGATTACCTGATTGATAGCAAACATTTCCTCTATGATGTTGATACTGAAGAGCCAGTTGGGTTCTTTAACTGGGATACAGGCGAGATAGAGGAGGTTGAATTTGACGAGGAGTAGAAGTGCTCATAATATAAAAAAATATTTTTTATTAGTAGAGATTATTTATTTTTTAATAATAAGAATGCGTTTTCTACGCATAATAGTCCGCTTCCGCTTTGGAAGTGATTTAATAAATGTTATTACCTTATTCATATCCCTTTTTATCTTTCTCATAGTGTCATCAATATGAGAAACAAGGCTATTCTTAGTCTCTTCTATTTGGTTAATATAATGTGAATGAATAATATCTTCTTCTTTCGCATCAAATTTGTTAAGTATCATATCAGTCATTTTTTTAATATTTCCCGCATTAGAAATACCAGACATACGGTAACCCATTGACCTAAGATATTCCTTAATCATCACTTTTGTAATTTTGCCGTTCGTTTTAAGAATATGTAACCGCTTAATTTTACTATGATATTTTTTTAGTTGAACCTTAAATTCTTCGTCTTTTTCCTTGCGTTTTTTCTCAATTTTATATTTAAGTTCATCTAATCGTTTTTGATATATTTGATTTATTTGATTTAAAGTCAATGGATAAATATGTTTATATTCAATATCACGATCATAATCATAATTGAATTTAATATTTTTATCATTCTTAATATCAATCCAATATAGATCATTTTTTACCTTGTTATAATAGGACTCTTTATCTTCTTGTTCTTCAGGTGAAATAATAGTTGTCTCTATTCTTATTCTTGCGTCATCAAGCATTGACTCTACGCTTATTCCCGCCATAATTTCTCCTCTTGTATAAGTTGATAATGCTGCTAACATGGTTGATATATTTGGTTGTTTGGACTTATTTACGGTTCATTTATTGTTTCAATTTTTTTATTTAATCTATAATATCCAAACAAAAACATAATTATGGATACGAATACTTTGAAAATAAAATTGAAACGATGAATGAACTGTAAATAAATACAAACTAAACAACTATGGATATTTCTAAGTTAGCAGATAGCATTGTTAAAATGAAAACAGTTATTATCTATATTGATAATATAGTAAAAACTTTTGCTCAAACCAGCGACCCTTATTTGAAAGAAGCACAGGATAAAAGTATTGCTACTGTTAAGGATTTAAGTGATACATTACATACTGCTTTAAAACAATTTTGTAATGAACACTTAGCATATAATAGTGAGTTAAAAAATATTAAGGTTTTAATCCATAAACAACTTCAACAAGAAAATAATATATATTTTAAAACCATTGATGAATTAAATGCGGATGGTGAGAAAGACGCAGACGGTTATATTGTAGTAGATTATACTAAAGAATTTGAATTATGTATGGAATATGCCAGTCAAGCAATGAAAGTTTGGAATGAATATGTAACCAGTTACGAATACGTAACATTTGATACGATAGTCCAGAGCATTGTTAAATCACTATCTGTATGTAAATTTTATAAGCTTATGTTAGATGAATATTTGGATTTAGACCCAAGTTCATATCCAGATGAAGGTTCGTATTTAAATTGGTCTAATATAATGAAGCATTTACACGAAGTTAAAAAAAAGAGCGAAGAAGCTCGTAATAAGTTTTATAGAACGTTCTTAGTAAAGCATAATCAGTGTAATGCTATTATGAAGTCAGCTAAAGAAATAATGGATAAAGATGATAATATCTATTTAATTAAGTTAATCGCAGCTGCTGAATTGGATACACGCGATTGTTTTAGGTTAGCTGTGAGTTATACAACTGAAGTAATTAATCTTTGGAGGGGACTTTAAAAATAAAATTGAAACGATAATGAATAGAAAATGAACCGCAAACTAAACAACTATGGATAATTATAAGATAGCAGATAGCATTGTTAAAATGAAAACAGTTATTATGTATAATGATAATATAGTAAAAACTATTGAGTGTGTCATAGACCTTAAAAACGAGGTTGAAAAAGATATGGACGGTGTATTTATTTGTCTAGGTGAGAGGTTTGAAATTACTAAGAATGAGGAAGACGTTGTTCTGGTAAGTGTAATAAAGGATTGGTATAATAGTCATAAAAGAGATATGGTTAATATTAAACTTAAAGATGTGCATCAAAAATTACTATCATCTGGTTGTAATAAGATTAGATGTAAAGCGAGAAATGAATATAGAGATAAAACTGTATTCACTAATATAAAATTTGCTTATTCTGACGAGGTGGAGTTTTAACCGCATAGAAGGTGCTAGAATAACCCCCTATAAAATCATTTTTTTTGTTGCTCTTGCTCTGGGTCCAAGTGTTTTTGGAGCCAGTGGAGCCGGTCACAATATCTTTTTATTTATTTTCATTTTTCTTACCTTAATAGGTGTTGCCAGGGTTATTTATCCGTGGGTCCAAGAATATTAATATATTCTATAAAGAGTGTATAGTATAGCCATCTATCTATAAAAACACACATATACCCGTTCTTATAAAAAGGTTTTGTAAAAGGGGGGTATTTTTGGTTTCTTAGACCCGTTTTCTATATGGTTTGATTAAGGTAAGAAACTATAAAAACAACAAAGAAAAAATGTGTGATGGTTCTAAATTTTTGGAGCCAATAGAGAGATTGAAATCCAATGGGGGGTCTATTTTCAAATTATGGGGGGGTCTATATTCTCAATCTCTCTAAAATCAAATGTAGATAAGGTAAAAAGACAGAGTAAAATATAAATAAACCTGTGATTACCCGCGCCGAGGTGTGCCGAGGTTTTGCCCGCCTATTACGGTCTTATATGGGTTTTAGATAAATATTATTATGGTAAGGTTATCATCACAATAATATTATTATGGACTTTCATTTTACTTC
>Ga0307939_1001092_pt1 | contig 14304 bp, 17 predicted proteins | sample OrgLakmetagen122_FD_201844 | JGI IMG/M metagenome (GOLD analysis project Ga0307939, IMG submission 201844) | Saline water microbial communities from Organic Lake, Antarctica - #122 | ecosystem: Environmental > Aquatic > Non-marine Saline and Alkaline > Saline | place: Antarctica: Organic Lake... | reverse complement strand
AATTTCACTTTAAAACTTTCGGAAAAAACATCCCTGTTTTCTTTTTATAGGATTGGTATGCAGTGAACTTTTTTTGAAGCAATTGCTCTTCATATTTTGCTTTGAAATAGATAAAAATACTAAAAGCCAAAGCAATTCCAATTTTGTATTCTGAGGCAGTAGCTATTCCCCAAAAATAGAAAAAAATTAAAATCCCACTGTAAATAGGGTGTCTAGAAAAAGCATACACGCCTTTGGTTTGTAGTTGCATTCCTGCTTTTGGTGAAGGAAAAGGCGAAACAAGTGTATTCATGCTGACTATTGCAAGAAGTGAAAAGAGCAAGCCTATTCCTGCAATGAGCTGAAAAAGAATCTTCAAACCGCTTGAGATTTCCCAACTTAAAAAAGAATAATTTTGAAGATACATTACAAAAAACAAAAGCTGTATGCTGATGTAAATCCAGTCTTTAATTGATTTTCCTTTCATTATTGATGATGATATGGTAAATTATTTAAAATACTAAAAGCACGGTAAGTTTGTTCCGTAAAAAACAAACGCACCATTTGATGTGAAAAGGTCATTTGAGACAGAGAAACTTTCAATTTAGCTATTTGATATACTTCATCAGAAAAACCATATGGACCACCAATTACAAAAACCAAATTTTTTAAACCCTTGTTCATTTGTTTTTGCATCCATTTTGAATAGCTTATAGAATTGAATTCTTTTCCGTTTTCATCCAACAAAACCAAGAAGTCTGTTGATTTCAATTTGGCTAGAATCAATTTTCCTTCTTCTGTTTTTTGTTCTTCTTCGCTTAATTTCTTTCTGTTTTTTAGGTCTGGAATAATTTCTACTTGATATTTAATGAACCTACCCAACCTTTTTTCATAATCTTCTACCAAGACTTTCAGTGCTTTACTATCTGTTTTTCCTACGCAAATTAGGGTAATGGTCATCTTTAAAAATAGCCTTAACTTTGTACAATTCAAAAATAAGGAATAGATGATTAGTCAAGCACAATTTCAAAAGGAAATAGATATAATTATTAAGAATGCCTTACGAGAAGATGTAGGAGATGGCGACCATTCTTCCTTGGCTTGTATTCCAGAAACAGCAGAAGGACAAGCTAAATTATTGGTAAAGGAAAATTGTGTTATTGCTGGCTTAGATTTCGCAAAACAAGTATTTCAACACATTGACCCCCATGCTAAAATTGATTTTAAGGCAAAAGATGGAGATGTTTTACAATCTGGAGCTATTGCATTTACTTTGCATAGCACCAGTCAAAGTATTTTAAAAGGTGAACGTTTGGTGCTTAACGCAATGCAACGCATGAGTGCCATTGCTACTAAAACCATGGCATTTAAACGTGTTTTAGAAGGAACTAAAACACGCATTTTAGACACTCGTAAAACTACTCCTGGATTTAGAGCTTTAGAAAAATGGGCTGTAAAAATTGGCGGAGGTGTAAATCACCGATTTGCTTTGTATGATATGATTATGCTAAAAGACAATCATATCGATTTTGCTGGTGGTGTAGAAGAAGCCATTCAAAAAACACAGGCCTATTTAAAAAGGAATAGCTTAGATTTGAAGATCATTGTTGAAGCCAGAGATTTGAACGAAATACAGAAAATTATTAAATTTCCCGGCATACACCGTATATTGATAGATAATTTTACTTTTGAAGATACTAGGAAAGCCGTGCAACTTATCGGTGATTTTTGCTTAACTGAATCCAGTGGAGGCATCACGCTTTCCACGGCGAGAGATTATGCAGAATGTGGTGTAGATTTTATTTCTAGTGGAGCTTTAACCCATTCTGTTTACAATGTAGATTTGAGTTTAAAAGCCATTTAAATGATTGATGAATTCGATAGAACGGTAATAAAAATTCCTGTTGTACGCAACATAGCAGTCTTTGCAAAGAAAGCTAAAGTGCCAGGAACAGATGGATTATCGTTTTATAGACTATTCAAAATTTATGTGTATGGAATTATTAAAGGAACGTTTTCAACACGAGCGAGTTCCATAGCCTTTAGCTTTTTTATTGCTATTTTTCCTTTTTTGCTTTTTGTCTTAAATTTAATTCCGTTTGTTACTTTTATAGACGATTTTCAAGAAGAATTGCTGTCATTTATAGATGATATGTTACCGCCTCAAACCTCTAGTTTTTTCAACGAAATATTTACCGATATTGCAAGCAACCCTAGAGCTGGACTGCTTTCATTTGTATTTATTTTATCCATCTTTTTGATGTCTAATGGTGTAAACGCAATTTTAACCAGCTTCGAATTTTCCTATCATACCAATGTAAACCGTTCTTTTTTTAGGCAATATTTTGTTGCTATGGGAGTATCAATCATTATAGCCATTTTACTGTTGGTTACTGTTATTTCAACGGTGTATTTAACTTACATCATTGAAGATTTTAAACAAGTAGGTGTTTTTATAGATGAAATTTATTGGATTAAAATGGGAAGATATGCTATACTTGTAGGTATGTTATACATTGTATTGAATTTAGTGTATTATTTGGGAACAAAAGAAAGCAGAAATGCAAAATTCTTCTCCATAGGTTCATTGTTTACTACTGTTCTCATTATTTTAACTACATTTTTGTTTTCCATCTACATCGAAAATTTTGCGAGTTACAACAAACTTTACGGTTCCATTGGAGCCTTATTGATTATCCTATTTTACATCTGGCTCAATTCTAATATTTTATTGTTGGGATTTGAGCTCAATGCATCCATTTACAAACTAAGACGAAAAGCCAAATAATGCTAAAAGCCAACCTAATCTACTCTTTAATTTTATTTTTATTGATTAGCTTTTCAACTCAAGCTCAAATTCAAATAGCTGGAATTGAAATACCCCAAAAACTAACTTATATTGAAAATGAGCCATTGGATGTATTCGGAATTGGGGTTCGAGATTTTCTCTGGATAGACATGTATGTAGGAGCTGTTTACTTGAATAATCTTCAATTGAAGCCTCATCAAATCGTTGAAGTAAATCAACCTATGGCATTACGTTTACATATTTTATCTAGCTTGATTTCAAATAAACGCATCATTAAATCTATTTTGGATGGATTTGACAAATCTACCCAAGGTAATCTAGAAGACTACCAAATTAGAATTGACAAAATGATTAACTTTTTCAATAAAGAAATAAATCCGGGAGATATTATAGACTTGGTTTACAATGCTTCAGGACAAACCCAGATTTATAGAAATATGAAGCATTTAGGAAGCATAGACGGATTAGATTTTAAAAAAGCACTCTTTGGAATCTGGCTATCTGAAAATCCAGCCAACGAAGGTTTTAAAAATGATTTATTAGAAGGCATCTAATAATCATAATTTTTCTGGGGCGTCAAATAGAGTTTATTTATATTTACCAACAACAAAAATTTAATCCATGTCCAAATTATTCAAGGCAAAGGTGAATGACGAATTTCAATTTGAGTTCACCCAAAAAGAGCTAGATGAAATTGATGTATATTCTCCAAAATCAGATGAAATTCATATTATCCATCAAAACAAATCCATTTCGACCGAAGTAGTGGAACAACACTTTAATCAGCAAACTTATCAGATTAAAGTAAATTCAAATATTTATAAGGTAAAAATCTCAAACGATTTAGATGTATTGATAAACGAGATGGGGCTTTCTCTGGCAGCGACTTCACAAGTAAATGAAATTAAAGCACCAATGCCAGGCTTGATTTTCGATATAAAAGTGAAAGAAGGTCAAGAAGTTAAGGAGGGTGAAACCTTATTGATACTGGAAGCCATGAAAATGGAAAATGCCATCACTGCACCTCGAGATGCAGTAATTAAAAATGTTCCTATCCAACAAGGAAATACCGTAGCAAAAAACGAACTATTAATTGAAATGGAATAACTATGCAAAGCATAAAAAAAATACTGGTTGCCAACCGAGGAGAAATTGCCTTACGGGTAATGAAAAGCATACGAAAAATGGGAATCAAATCCGTTGCCATATTTTCTGAAGCAGACCGAAACGCGCCTCACGTTAGGTATGCAGATGAAGCCGTTTGCGTTGGAAAAGCTCCCTCAAGTGAATCCTATTTAAGAGCAGATAAAATCCTAGCTATCTGCAAAGAATTAAATGTAGATGCCATCCACCCTGGATATGGTTTTTTAAGTGAAAATGCTGATTTTGCTGAAAAAGCAGAAGAAAACAACATTATATTTATCGGTCCAAAATCGCATGCTATACGAATTATGGGAGATAAGTTAGCGGCAAAAGAAGCTGTTAAATCTTACCAGATTCCAATGGTTCCTGGGATAGATGAAGCGATAACAGATGTAGAAAAAGCAAAAAAAATAGCCAAAGAAATTGGTTTTCCTATTTTAATAAAAGCCTCTGCAGGTGGTGGAGGAAAAGGAATGCGCGTTGTTGAAGAAGAAAAACAACTAGAAGAACAAATGCAAAGAGCCATTAGCGAAGCCAAGTCAGCCTTTGGAAACGGTTCTGTTTTTATTGAAAAATATGTAGGTTCACCAAGACACATCGAAATACAAGTTTTAGCAGATACCCACGGAAATACCATTCATTTATTTGAAAGAGAATGCAGTGTGCAACGCAGGCATCAAAAAGTGGTAGAAGAAGCGCCATCAGTAATTTTAGATGAAGCCTTACGAAAAGAAATGGGCGAAGCTGCAGTAAGAGTAGCCAAAGCATGTGATTATGTAGGTGCAGGTACAGTTGAGTTTTTAATGGATGAAAATAAGAATTTCTATTTTTTAGAAATGAATACCCGACTACAAGTTGAACACCCAGTTACCGAAATTATCTCTGGAGTAGATTTGGTTGAACAGCAAATTAAAATTGCTAGAGGTGAAGTTTTAAGCATACAACAAGAAGATTTAAGCATCCAAGGTCATGCTTTAGAATTGAGAGTATATGCAGAAAATCCACTAGAAGATTTCTTGCCAAGCGTAGGTGTACTTGAACGATACAGACCACCTTCTGGAGAAGGAATTCGGGTGGATGATGGTTTTGAAGAAGGAATGGAAGTGCCTATTTATTATGACCCAATGCTGGCTAAGCTAGTTACTTATGGAGCAGATAGAAATGAGGCAATTCAGCGTATGATTGAAGCTATCAATCAATACGAAATAAAAGGAATTGAAACTACTCTGCCATTCGGAAAGTTTGTTTGTAAACATGAAGCTTTTGTAAGTGGCAATTTTGATACTCACTTTGTAAAAAATTACTACACACCAGAATTGCTTCATGAAGAAACCAAGACAGAAGCTAAAATAGCAGCCTTAATCGCCATCAAAAAATACCAGCAAGACCAGAAGAAATTACGTTTACCAAAGGTCTAATCTCTAAAAGCACAAATTGAAATGAGTAAAGCAATAGAAAATTTACAAGCAAAAATAACACAAGCAAAACTTGGCGGCGGTCAAGTTAGAATTGATAAGCAACACCAAAAGAAAAAACTTACTGCCAGAGAACGAATAGACTACTTTTTAGATGAAGGCTCATTTGAAGAAATGGGCATGTTGGTTACCCATAGAACCACAGATTTCAATATGGATAAGCAACAGTTCTACGGAGATGGTGTGGTAACAGGCTATGGCACTGTAGACAATAGACTGGTTTATGTATATGCACAAGATTTCACTGTTTTTGGAGGCGCACTTTCTGAAACCCATGCGGAAAAAATCTGTAAAATAATGGACAAAGCAGTTCAGGTTGGAGCTCCCCTAATAGGATTAAATGATTCTGGTGGTGCTCGAATTCAAGAAGGAGTTCGCTCTCTGGGTGGTTACGCAGATATTTTTTATAGAAATGTTCAAGCAAGTGGAGTAGTGCCTCAGATTTCTGCTATCATGGGACCTTGTGCAGGAGGAGCAGTTTATTCTCCAGCAATGACAGATTTTACACTTATGGTGCAAGACACCAGCTACATGTTTGTAACGGGTCCAAATGTAGTGAAAACTGTTACCAACGAAGAAGTAAGTTCAGAAGACTTGGGTGGTGCAAGTGCACATTCTACTAAATCTGGTGTAACTCACTTCACTGCACAAAACGATATTGATTGTTTGGTTCAAATAAAAAAACTTCTCAGTTATATACCACAAAACAACCAAGAAAAACCTACAGATTTAGCCTTTCAATTGGATGAGGAATACCGTGAACAATTGGAAAAAATCATTCCTGAAAATGCCAACAAACCTTATGATATGCATGAGGTTATCAAAGGAATTATTGACAAAGATTCTTTTTTTGAAGTTCATAAAGATTATGCGACTAATATTTTAGTAGGTTTTTCCAGAATAGGAGGGAAGAGTATTGGAATTGTTGCCAATCAGCCTATGAGTTTGGCTGGGGTGCTCGATGTAGATGCATCTAAGAAAGCAGCTCGTTTTGTTCGTTTTTGTGACGCTTTTAATATTCCGCTTTTAGTTTTGGTAGATGTACCTGGATTTTTACCAGGCACAGACCAAGAATGGAATGGAATTATACTTCACGGAGCTAAATTGTTGTATGCATTAAGTGAAGCAACCGTGCCGAGAATTACTGTCATTACCAGAAAAGCATATGGCGGTGCTTATGATGTAATGAATTCCAAACACATAGGAGCCGATTTGAATTACGCTTGGCCTACTGCTGAAATTGCAGTTATGGGAGCAAAAGGAGCATCAGAAATAATTTTTCGAAAAGAAATTGCAAATGCTGAAAATCCAACTGAAAAATTGTTAGAAAAAGAAGCAGAATACGCTGAAACTTTTGCCAATCCTTTCAAGGCTGCACAACGTGGTTTTATAGATGAAGTAATTCTTCCTAAAGAAACACGTAGAAAATTGATAAAAGCATTTACAATGCTAAAAAACAAAGAAGTTGTAAGACCGAATAGAAAACATGGGAATATTCCTTTGTAATGAAATTGGGGTGTATTAGCTAGTCCTGATAATTTTAAGAAAAGTGATGTATATTTTTTGATATAAACTAGTTAGGTGTAATATAATCAGACGTGAATAGTAACACTAAAAACAGAATTTTGGGACCTGTTATGATTCCTGACAAAAAAATGCTCAGGTATCATGATGATATTGGCTTTTATGAATTGGTTATTCCGACTGAAGCAATAAAATTTTATCAAAAAAAATTTCATTCAGATAAAAAAGAGAAGAAAATAAATATCCAGCACGAGAAAATAGTGGAGGATGGTGTAAGACTTTCGGATTCATTCTTAATTAACAACAATAATCGACATTCATTACCATTAGAATTTCGAAACCTACCAAATGGAACCTGGATGATTGAATACACTTTTGAAAATCCTCAACTTTTAGCTCAATATGAAAATATCGGACTGAATGGATTTAGTGTTGAAGGTAAATTTACCATTGTAGACGAAGACGGTAAAAAACATACTATTAAAGAAAATTTCAAGAGAATGAATAAATTATCAGATTTATTGTCTTTTGAAATTTGGGTATATGGTGGAGGTGCAGAAGATGGAGGGAGAAAGGAACATGGAGAAGCCCATTTTGAACTTAAAGAAAAAAATACGCGTAGGTCCATAGGTAAAATAACAATGCCCTCATTAGAACTGTGGCTTAAGTCTGATTTCAAGCAAAGAATTGAATTAATGACAGTTCAAAACAAAGCCGATATTTCAAGAAAAGACAAAAAAGGAATGGTAAGGTGGCTTGAATTAAATGACAATGAAAACTTACTTAATTGTCACAAAGAATGGAATGAAAAAAATAAAGATAATAAACGAACAATATTAATATAAATACTACACCTAATAACAATAGCTATAAGCAATAGCGCGGTTTTGGTTTGAAAAACGAAAGTTCGGGTTTATTTGCTAAGTTTGTAACTGAAACAAAACGGAAAGGCTTTTTTAGGCGCTACTGCATATAGCCAAACCGTCGTTGTGGTGCATTTAAGAAACACCCTCGTAACATTAAAATTGTAAGTTTAAATGAAAAGTTTTTGCGCTAATTGTAATCGTCCGACTAACCAAAAAATTCTTCGGCAAGAAGAATTTAATTATTATGAGGAAGATACGACTTGGTGGGAAAATAACCGATACCAAATTATTCAATGTGGCGGATGTGATGAAGTTTCATTTAGAAAAGTTTACTCGGATGCTCAAATGAACCAAACTCGTGATGAGAATGATGCTTTTTCACAAGAATTATATCCAAAAAGAGGTCCGAATAGTGTTCCAATAAAAACTTTCCATAACATTCCGCTCAATATTCGTGGATTATATCGAGAAACTGTTGACGCTTATAATAATGAACAGCTCATACTTTGTACCGCAGGAATAAGAGCAATGATTGAGGGAATTTGTTTGGACAAAAAAATTCTCGGAATTAATGTAGTTACAAGCAAAGGTAAAACTGTCCTTAAAAAAAGCCTTGAGGGGAAAATTGACGGATTAGCAGAAAGTGGATATTTGACTAAAGATAACGCTAACAGTCTTCACGAATTGAGATTTTTAGGAAATGAGGCTTTACACGAATTATCTCGACCGAGTGTTGCGGAATTGAAACTCGTGATTGAAATTATAGAGTTAACTTTAGACAATATTTACGAATTACAACATAAAGCAATGAGATTGAAAAATGCAAAATCGACACGGAAAAAGTGAGAAAAAAACGCACCAAAACAACTTATGTAGCTCATAGACAGGAAGTTGCTTAATTGAAGTTAAGGTATATTTGCAAGTCCGCCAAATTTTTAAATTTGGCTTATTGAGAAAAAAAGATAATAAGAAAAATTTAAAAATTCGGCTCGTGCTTCGTCCGAAAGTAATTGTTTAATTTGCACGCTACGAGACATATACAGGGACGTTGGCAACAAGCTAAGAAATTGAACACAATATAAGCTTGAAAATTTTATTTCGTATATTTGAAAAAATAATTGATAATGAATATAGAAGCTCGTAAAATAGAATTCGTTCAGGAGTTTTTTAAACTTCAGAGTGAGAAAGCCATTTCTAAATTTGAAAAGTTATTAAAAAAAGAAAAAGAGCATAATTCACTTGATAATGTTGAACCAATTATAGCTGTTGAATTGAATGCTCGTATTGATAAATCGCTTCAAGATTCAAAAAACGGAAAATTGACGGAAGCAAATGACTTACTTGCTGAAATTGAAAAATGGAATTAAAAATTTATTGGACGGATTTCGCCAAGAGTGAATTGAAAAAGATTTTCGAGCATTTGAAAGAAAATGCAAGTTTGAGAATAGCCAAAAATGAAAATAAAAAATAGTTCAATCAACTTTAAGACTAAAGCACCAACCTGAAATTGGACAATTGGAACCGATGTTGATTGAAAGAGAAATTGAATTTAGATATTTACTTCATCAAACCTACAAAATCATCTATTGGATAAATTCTGAAAAAATAGAATTGAAGTAATGGATGTAATCGAAACTCATCAACGAGCTGAAAAGATAAAGCGAACGAAATAAAGCCAGTTGCTAACAGCGCAAAAATGGCGAGATTTATGCTGAAACGAGAGTTTTGTGTATTTTTATAAACGTAAAACCTTAACCGAATAATTTGCGCATTTTAAGTCACCACTTATGTTATGCGCGAACCGTTAGGTGCAACCTAAAATGAAGACATTCACCAAGAAAATATTACCCTATTTGATTTCCAGTTTGTTGGTTATTGGATTTTGGAAAATGTGGACTTGGACAGACAACTACGCTTGGAACCCTAAAGGAAAAGAGTTGCTAATGCTCGAGATTGCTTTGATTTCAATATTCTTCTATAAGACAATCTTTTGGTTGATAACTGCTAACCTCTTTGTATTCGGATTTCTTCAAATGAGAAAAAAGAATTTTAAGACAGTAGGAGCCGTAGTAGTATTGACTTTAATTTATCACTTCACAGTTGGACAAGTATTCGACAAAAAATGTGCTTTCCATTACTACACTGTTTTTCATAACCAATCAGTTGCCGAAGGATACATTGTCAGACCGATTGAAGAAGCAGGCTATGAAATTGGACCAATCTTAACAGATAATATAGAGGATAAGGAAATGAAGTACAGACGATATGCAATTCTTGGACTTCAAAAAATTGAATATCAACCTGCGACTGAACTGATGGGAAATATTCTTTTTGACAAATCCGAACTTGAAGTTTATCGGGCTGACGCATACGAAACTCTAAAAACTTTTGATAACGATGTTTCTGCTAAATTGATAAATGAATTCAAACATCAAGCACAGAACTCAACAGAAAATAGGATTATTGAACTTGGTGAATATTTTTACGCAAATATGGACGAATAAAAAAGGTATGCTGCTAACATTAGCTATAAGCAATAGCTCGGGTTTGGGATAAAACGGGAGTTTTGCGTATTTTAGAAAATTAATTTTTAACCGAAAAACTTGTGCATTTTAAGTAGCCATTTATGTTATGCGAGAACCGTTGGGCGTCATTTAAAAACTGACTGAATTAAAATAGAAGTAAATGGACAAAGCAGCACAAACAATGATTGACAACCTGCACAAAAATACAGGTAAGACTTTGGAGCAATGGATTGCAATTGTGAACAAGGAAAATTTTGAAAAACATGGTGAGATAATCAAGTTTCTTAAAGGAAAACACGAGTTTACACACGGATTTGCCAACCTTGTTTCGCATAAAGCAAAAAGTACGGACGCAAGTTCGGTAGAAAATAAGGACGATTTAATTGTTAGTCAATATCAAGGAAAAGAACATTTTAAACCGATTTATGAAAAATTAATAGAAGAAATATTGACCTTTGGAAATGACATTGAAATTGCACCGAAAAAAAAATATGTAAGCTTACGTAGAAAGAAACAATTTTCCATTTTAAATCCTGCTACTAAAACTCGTTTTGAAATTGGTATAAATTTAAAAGGACAAGAACCAACCACGAAATTAGAGACCGAAAAGCCTAATTCTATGTGTTCACACAAAATTAAAATTGCTGACATAAGCGAAATTGACACCGAAATATTGAATTGGATAAAAACGGCTTACGAAAACGCTAAATAAGAAAACTATGAAAAACTTAAAAATCGAAATAAAATGGGCCATTATTTTTTCTGTAATAGGCTTATTGTGGATGCTTTTAGAGAAACTTGTTGGTTTACATAGCACTCACATTGACAAACATATGTATCTAACCAACCTTTTTGCAATTCCTGCAATTATCGTTATGGTTTTAGCACTTAAAGACAAAAAGAAAGACTTTTATGTAGGACAAATAACCTACAAACAAGGTTTGATTTCGGGTATCATTTTATCAGTATTCATTGCATTATTGAGCCCATTAACACAATGGATAACTTCAACTATCATTACACCTGAATATTTTCCGAACGTAATTGCTTATTCTGTAGAAACAGGATATTACAAATCAATTGAAGAAGCAGAAGCTTATTTTAATCTGAGAAGTTACATTGTTCAAAGTACCATTGGAGCATTGATAATGGGAATTTTAACTACTGCTATTGCGATGATTTTTATTCGTAGTAAGAAATAAAAAACGAACGCCTAACAATGTAAATAAAAAATAGGCTAAACAGTAATAAATTCAAGGCTTTTGGCTTGTTTCAAACTTTGTGCTTAATCGAAAGATTGGTGCATCGAAATTGCCTACTTTTCATGTACTAAACATTGAGTCATACTGCAATAAAAAGTTTCGGCCAAACTACTTAATGTAATTCAATTAATAAGACTTCATCAGAAAGGTTTCCTTGACCAATCCCTATCGTTTTTACAAGAATATCAGTGACTCCTAAACTACTAATGACTTGAGTCGTTTTGACATCAACAAATCGTTTATAATGAGTAGTAAAACTAATACTAGCATTTTGATACACAATAAGTGTAGCTCCATTCTTTAGATCAATATAAGATAACTGGGGAAATAGATCTTCAACAATAAGAGAATCTAGTCCTATCTCAATTAATTCATCAAAGGTCACCCCCTTTTCTGATAATACTAAAATGGTGAATGGAGCTTCTGTATCAACAGGTTCGAAATTGATAACAAATTCATTGCCAATCTCTTGAGATTTAAGTTTTTTAGCGGCTGCTTCCAAATTATAGGCAAGATTCACAGCATTATCACGGGTTAAAGAACATGATGTTAAAGAAATGAAAAACAAACCTATCATTAATGATTTTGATAGTTTTAAAATTCTGGCATTATTCAGTATGGAATTCATCTATTTGTGTGGGTTTTGGTAAACATACGATATTATTATTTGAAAAATTGAATGGGTATAATCGAGTAGGAGGGTGATGGTTATAAAATTGCTATTGCACCAATAACTCACCGTCAGGCAGGAAAAAGCTGGACGTTTTTTTGAATACCTTAATTTTATTCTATAGTAAGCAAACCCAAATAAAGAGGTCATTAGTTTTATTCATTTTTATAGCTAGTTAAGAAGTATAAAATATATACGTACTTTTGAAAAAAAAATATCAAATGGAAGAGAAAGCACCACACAAAGCAGGATTTGTAAACATCATTGGAAATCCTAATGTAGGTAAATCTACACTTATGAACGCTTTTGTTGGTGAAAAACTATCCATCATCAATTCTAAAGCACAAACTACCAGACATCGAATCCTAGGCATTGTAAATGGTGATGATTTTCAAGCTATTTTTTCTGATACACCTGGTATTATTAAACCAGCTTATCAGTTACAATCATCTATGATGGATTTTGTAAAATCAGCTTTTCAAGATGCAGATATACTGATTTACTTGGTAGAAATAGGAGAAAAAGCATTGAAGGATGAAGCTTTTTTAACCAAAATAGTCAATGCGAAAATCCCCGTTATTTTGCTGCTCAATAAAATTGATAAAGCCGATGAAAATCAATTGGTGGAACAAGTTGCTTATTGGAAAGGACAAGTGCCAAATGCAGAAATATTTGCCATTTCAGCATTAGAAAATTTTGGTGTGGCTGAAGTTTTTAATCGAATTATAGAATTACTTCCAGCTTCTCCAGCCTTTTACCCTAAAGACCAATTTACAGATAAACCAGAGCGATTTTTCGTAAATGAAGCCATTCGGGAGAAAATTTTAAAGCACTACAAAAAAGAGATTCCATACAGCGTAGAGGTAGAAACCGAAACCTTTGAAGAAGAAGAACACATTATTCGAATTCGGAGTATTATTATGACTGAACGAGAATCGCAAAAAGCGATTATCATCGGTCATAAAGGGGAATCTCTAAGAAGAGTAGGGACGGAGGCTAGAAAAGATTTAGAACGCTTTTTTGGCAAGAAAATTTTTATTGAATTATATGTAAAAGTCAATAAAAATTGGCGTAACAACGAGAACCAGTTGAAACGTTTTGGGTATAAATAAATTTAATTTTTAGAAAATTTATCATTTGGCTTATCCTTAGGGTTAAAACTAATTTGAACATCTTGTTTACCCCATTCGATTGCTGCTTCTTCATCTAGACCCATGTAAATATCTATTTTTTTGGTCCATCTTTTATTCATTTTGTCTTTTACGATATAGACTCCAGGAAGACCTTCAATTTCAACTTCCTCATTATGGTCAAGTCCCATTTTTATTAAATCACGGGATACTGCAATCGCACGTTCACCAGGTTCTAGAATATCACCCCAAGCTGCTAAACTAGGATTTCCTTTCTTGGTTTGGTGTTCAACGGAATTATAAGCAGTGGCAACTACTTCCATACTTTTCGTTTTTTTGGAAGACTTATCGCAACTCACCATTAAAATTGAACTTAAGCTAATAACTAATATTTGATAAAAATTAAAATTTCTCATATTGGTATGATAAGGAAAAATGAGATAATATCTTGAAAATTAACTCATTAATTTAGCATTGTAAGCGGATTTGCATGGTAATTTAGTATATAATATAATTTTGTTTAACAAAATAGAAGATTGAAAAAATATTTACTAACTGTATTTTTCGAAGTTACCTTGACCATAAATGCTATGTAAAATCATGCTCCAAATAGATTTTATACTAATTTTGCTTTTCTAATCGGGATTGATTTATAGCTGAAAAATTGATATCTAGTAATCTAATCTAAAAAAAAATTATAAATGAAAATTCATTTTGAAACTCAAGATTTACTAGTTAGAGATTTTGAAGTAACCGATGTACAAAATATATATGATCTCGATTCTGATCCAGAAATTCATGAATTTTTAGGAAAAAAACCAATGAAAACCATTGAAGAAGCAAGGCAAGTTATAAATTCGATACGAAATCAATATGTGAAAAATGGTACTGGGCGTTGGGCAATTATCGATAAAAAAACAA
>Ga0307939_1001075_pt1 | contig 14416 bp, 12 predicted proteins | sample OrgLakmetagen122_FD_201844 | JGI IMG/M metagenome (GOLD analysis project Ga0307939, IMG submission 201844) | Saline water microbial communities from Organic Lake, Antarctica - #122 | ecosystem: Environmental > Aquatic > Non-marine Saline and Alkaline > Saline | place: Antarctica: Organic Lake... | reverse complement strand
CACCCGGACACGGGTTTCGCGTGAACTCAATAGGCCTCCCGAGGGAGGCATGTAAAGTATTGAGATTGTTGTAGGTAATTGGTTGCGGGAGTTGGATTTGAACCAACGACCTTCAGGTTATGAGCCTAAGCTCTAGTGATTCCAATAGCTTAGGGATTTCAAAGACTTACGCGCCAAGCCTTTGACTTCACGTATTTTCCGTCCTGACAACGCCCAGCATTGACCCCTTTTCACCGTCAGTGACCGCGCCAAAACGGCGTAAGCGGGTTGAGGTGGCGTTGAGGTGGCCGATCCCTTGCCTCGCTGGATCATAATCGCGAACGGCCCTAAGCTGCCGTCCACCAGTCCCCCACGATGCTGCGGTGCAGCCCGTCGAACCCGGACATTCGCTGCCATTGCAAGATCTGAAGTTGGTCCAAGGTCAGCACCGCGGGACAAAGCCCGAATTTGTTACGGCGGAACAAACGGCGTCGATGAGTCTCGGGTGCGCTATAAGTTGTTGTCTCGTGGTGGCTATCGGTCCGTTGTTCGGTTTGGTATCGCAACGGTAAGGGAATTTGAGTTCGAAAGCAGAGCGAGACATGCTGACAAATACTGACCTGATCGAATTGACAGAATTTCGTCGTGCTCTTCACCGCCGTCCAGACGTGTCTGGAGAGGAAGCGGAAACTGCAAAGGCTATTGTGGCCGTGGTAAAATTGATGCGTCCGACGGAAATCCTCACGGAACTGGGCGGGCATGGCGTGGCTGCGATTTTTGACAGCGGCAGGGACGGCCCAACGGTTCTTTTTCGCGCTGAACTTGATGCCCTGCCGATCGAAGAACGCAATGACGCAATCGCGTGGCTCTCGGAGACCCCTGGCAAAAGCCATGTCTGCGGCCATGATGGCCACATGGCGATCCTGCTTGCATTGGGCCGTATGGTCTCGCGCAAACCGGTTGCACGAGGGCGGGTCATTTTGATGTTTCAGCCCGCCGAAGAAGACGGAAGCGGTGCGAAGGCTGTCGTTGCTGATCCGGCGTTTGACGAGATTAAACCGGACTGGGCCTTCGCCATTCACAACGACCCCGGAAGCCCGTTTGGGTTCGTGTCGACCCGTGCGGCCTTGATGAACTGTGCGTCGCTGGGACTGAAGGTCAAGCTCAGTGGGAAAACGGCCCACGCCGCCAACCCGCAGGACGGTGTCTCCCCCGCGTTGGCGGTCGCCAAATTGATTCCTGCACTGGATGATCTGGGGCATGGTGAAGGCGGTCCGCGCAACGATGCATTTCGTCTGGTGACGATCACTCATGCCAACATCGGGGAGCCAACCTTTGGCATCGCCCCCGGTAAAGCAGAGATTTTCGCAACTCTGCGCACGGCTGGTGATGCTGGGATGGAAAGCCTTGAAGACGCAGCGCGAACCGTTGCCACATCTGTCGCAAACGAATACGGGCTTGGGGTCGCATTCGATATCCATGACCATTTCGCGGCTTCGGTAAATGACACAGACGCCTATGACGTCGCGATCAGGGCAATCGAGGCAATCGGTATTACCCACGGGCAAGACAATGTGCCGATGCGTGCATCAGAGGATTTCGGGGTATTCGGATGGGGCGCAAAAGCCGCCATGTTGTTCTTGGGCGCAGGCAAAGATCATGCGGCCTTGCACAACCCAGACTACGATTTCCCCGATGATTTGATCCCTATCGGAAGCGCAATCTTTGAACGCATTGCGCGTGATTTGTTGGGGACCGTTTAGGCGTATCGCACCCTCAGCCTTTCAAAAAAAGCGGCCATTCGCTATGGTGCAGATGCGATGTAGATTTGGGCTCGAAGCCGACCTCGGATGCGACGCAACAGGTGGAGCGATAATGGGACCTGTCCCTTCGCCGAAGGCGGCCCTTAAAAGCCATTCATCGGCAAGGCCGATGCCGCATCCCCAGACCGGCCATTTACGCGTTGCTCAGTATGTTCTCGAAGCGAAGGACGAAAGTGCAGACTTCGCAGCCGTTAACTGGTTTTCTCTGCAGCATAGTAAATTGTGCGGGACGTGGGTAAGTGATTTCACACCATCAAACAGTGACTGCTCAACTGGAGGATCTGGTAAGCTTAGCACCGGTTATCGATGCCAAGCAAACAAAAGAGGGTTTTCTGACGGATGTGTGGCCACCAAATTCGCCGATTTCAATGATCAATGCAGAGAGATTGACAAACAGTATAGGCAGGGCTCGTTATCGGCATGTGGACACCTCTGCTTTGTATCGGAGACATCAATTGACTTCGGCGCTTTTAAGACATCAGCTTAATAATCCGCCACCTACCGTTGAGCGAGGCGAAGGGGTCTGGCTGTGGGACACCGAAGGCCGCGACTACATCGACGGCTCGTCCGAGGCGATGACGGAAAATATCGGGCATGGCGTTGCCAAGATCGCTGATGTCATGCGCGATCAGGCTCAGACCATCGGCTTCAGCATGTACGCCCAATTCAGCAATGCCCCAGCCGAGGCATTGGCCAAACGTCTGGCCGCACTGGCCCCTGCCGATATTGATCATATCTTCTGCGTCAACAGTGGCTCCGAGGCGGCCGAGTATGCGATGCGCCTTGCGTTGCAGGTTTTCAAAGAGTGCAGCCAGCCCGCCAAGACCAAGATGCTCAGCCGGGACACCAGCGATCATGGCATGACGATGGGGGCGCTCTCATTATCGGGCCAAGACGCGCGGCGCGCAGATTTCGGGAACTATCTCCACGCTTTTCCAGCCGTTCCTGCAGCATATGCCTATCGCTCGGATTGGGGTGATTTGCCCGAAGACGAGCAATGGGTCGCCGCCGATGATTGGGAGAAGGCCATTCTGGCTGCTGGACCGGACAAGGTCGCCGCCATCATCGCCGAGCCGATTGTCGGGGCGGCGGGCGGCGCGCTGGTTGCACCCAAGGGGTATTTCCGCCGCTTGCGCGAAATTTGCGATCAGTATGACGTCCTCATGATTATGGACGAGGTGATCACCGGCATCGGACGCACCGGAAGCTGGTTTGCTTCGGAGGCTGAAGGCGTCGTGCCCGATATCATCACCACGGCCAAGGGATTGAGTGCAGGGTATGCACCCTTGGGTGCGGTCTTGGTTCGTGCGCCACTGATCGACGCGATCAAGAAGGGCAGCGGCCTGACGCCGTACGGCCACACGTTTTCCTGCAATCCAATAGGTGCCGCGGTTTGCATGGCCGTGCTTGACCACATCGAAGACAACGAGGTGTTGGCCAATGTCGCGGCGCGCGGAGCCGAGCTTGAGGACGGCCTCAAGGCCTTGGCGCAGCGCTATCGTCATATGGCTGATGTGCGCGGGCGCGGCCTGCTCTGGGGCTTTGAGTTCGTCTTGGATCGCAAGGATCGCACGCCGCCGTTGGCAAGTTTCAACGCATCCGGAGTTTTTGTCGACCTATGTAAAGAGGCCGCCCTAATTGTGTATCCCGCAGGGATCGCGCCATACAACAACGCCACACTGATTGCGCCGCCTCTGGTCATTTCCAAGAACGAGGTCGAAGCCTTGCTGCAACGTCTGGACAAAGGCCTTGCGCAGATGGAAAATCAACTGAACGATCTGGCGGCAGCGTAACGCAGGCCTATTGGCTGGGAGGTCCGATAAATGACCCAAGAGGGCCAGAAAGAGAGCCAGACTGCGCAGCCACCGCTGACCGGATATCTCGACCGTCTATCGGCGCGGCCGGGTGAGCGTATTGCGCTGAAAACCAGCAGCGATACGGCTGGTGACATCGCGGCGCATGTCGTCCGCATCTGGAACGCTGATGCCAATCCGGACGGAATGGGAATTCACACCGAACCGGTCGCGGGCCTTGATTTGGGCGCTTTCCCCGCGCGCTGGCAACGGGCGTCGATGGGCAGCTGGGGCCGCATGCCCGTAACGGGCCTCTTTGCTGATCCGGTAGCCCTTGTGACCCTGCGCTTCCAACCTTGGCTGCTGCGCGATACGCCCAGCACCTTGTTGTCGCTTGCCGGCGCGGACGGCGCACCGCTCTGGACGCTGAGCGCCACATCCAGTGGCCTCGCGCTTGACGCGGGCGGCAACCGAGTTTTCGACGCTGAAGTGACGCCGAAGCGCAAGGTTTGGTATGAGCTGGCCCTGCGCTTTGATATGTACACGGGTGCCGTGGCATTCGATGCCCGAAGCCTCGATGGACAGCAATCGGTGCGTTCCTCCGGCCAGTTGACGTGGAGCCCCAGAGACGACGCGCATCTCTATATCGCCGCATTGCCGTGCAAGGAGGGAATGGCGCAGCACCTCAACGGGCGCCTTGAGGACATCACGGTTCGCGCGCAGTCCCCGGATGGTCCGATCCGTGCCTTTTGGGATTTCAGTGCCCTGATCGAGACCACCGGGATCGTCGACAAAGGCCCCAGTAAACTGCACGGCCACCTGACCAATCTGCCCGCACGCGGCGTGACCGGATCGCTCTGGGACGGCTCTGAAATGGCGTTCAAACATGCGCCCCGTCAGTACGCGGCGATCCATTTTCACGAGGACGACCTCTATGATTGTCAGTGGAGGACGGATCTGACATTTGAAATCCCCGATGACTTGGATAGCGGCGTTTACGGCGTGAAACTGACCCAAGGCAATGCCGAGGATATCATACCGTTCTACGTGCTGCCGCCGCGCGGGACGCGGAACGCCAAGATCTGCTATCTGGCATCGACATTCACCTACATGGCCTATGCCAATCATTCGCGGGGCAATCTGGATGACGCGATGGAGACGCGCATCACCGAGTGGGGAACGCCGCGCGGCGCGGATAACTATCGGGGGCTAGGATTTTCGACGTATAACTTCCATCCCGATGGCACCGGACAGCGGTATTCATCGCGCCTGCGCCCGATGATGACGATGCGGCCCGGCTTTTTGACCTTTGCCATCTTTGAGGGATCCGGCCTGCGTCATTTTCCGGCCGATGGGCATCTGGTGGAATGGTTCAACCAGAAGAATATCGACATCGACGTCATCACTGATGAGGACCTGCACCACGAGGGGCTGGACCTGATCGCGGGCTATGACGCGGTCGTGACAGGCTCGCACCCGGAATATCATACATCCGAAACGCTCGACGCGCTCACGGCGTATTCGCGCGCGGGCGGCAACTTCTGCTATCTTGGCGGCAACGGTTTTTACTGGCGCATCGCCGTCAGCGACGCCGTCCCCGGTGTCCTCGAAGTGCGCCGTGCCGAAGGTGGCATCCGTGCATGGGCGACCGAGGCGGGCGAAGGGTATCAGGCGCTTGACGGGCAATATGGCGGGCTGTGGCGGCGTAATGGCCGCCCGCCTCAGCAGGTGGGCGCGGTGGGATTCTCGGGTCAGGGATTGTTCGAAGGCTCATATTACAAGCGCACTGCCGCCTCCCATGACCCTGACGTCGCGTGGATATTCGATGGCGTCGAGGAAGAGCTTCTGGGCAACTACGGCTTTTCCGGTGGTGGCGCGGCGGGGTTCGAGCTGGACCGCGCGGCTGCGGCCCTAGGCACACCCGAAGGCACGGTTATCCTTGCACGCAGCGAGGGTCATGGGCCAAGCTTCATGTGCGTTCCCGAAGAAGTGCTGAGCCATTTCTTGACCGTGACAGGCGAGCCGCCCAAGGATCTGGTGCGCGCCGAGATCGCATATGCCACGCTGCCCGGCGGCGGCCATATCTTTGCCACCGGCGCAATTACGTTTTGCGGCAGCCTGCCCTGGAACGGGTTTGACAACGGTGTGTCCAGGATGCTTGAATACGTGATGCGGCGATTTGGAGGGCTGGATAAATGAAGATGACCGACACCGAAGCGGAGCTGCGCTGCGATCTGGCCGCAGTGTTTCGCGCCATGGCTGCGCTTGGCATGACAGAGCAGATTGCCGGCCACAATTCTATGATGCTGCCCGACGAGGTGACGGACGGCGAGCCGATGTTTCTGATCAATCCGCGCGGGTGGCATTTCTCGGAAATTACAGCGAGCCGGCTGTTGCTGTGCAAGCTGGACGGCACCGTCGTGCGCGGCGAGGGGGAACTGCGCCGCGTGGCGTTTCACATTCACGCCCGCATCCACACGCAGCATCCCGGCGCGCGCTGCGTGCTGCATACCCATCCGCAATATCTGACCGCGCTGTCGCTGATCGAGGGCGGCCGCATGGCGTTCGCCCATCAAAACGACATGGCACTGGCTGAGCGCATTGCCTACGACGATGACTTTGGCGGGATCGCACTGGACGATACCGAGGGCGATCGCATCGCCGCCAAGCTGGGGGATCGGACGATTCTGCTGATGGCCAATCACGGCGTCACCGTCGTCGGCCCTACGATTCATGATGCATTCGACGAGCTATACATGGCCGAGCAGACCTGCAAATATCAGATGACGGCGATGGCCACCGGGCGTCCGCTGCGCCAGCTGGATGGGCAATTTCGGATGCAGCATCGCGGCCCATGGTCGGACTATTTCGACGCCCGCCAGCATCTCGACAGCTGGCGCCGACGGTTGGACAGATCGGACCCGGATTATATTGACTAGCCCCTCCAAACCTTGTTGCAATGGCTCAGTGCCCGGGCTGCCTTGTTCCAAAAATAACCGGCACATCCAACAGAAGGAAATAAACAATGAAATTCTCCCCCCTACGCACAGGTCTTCTGGCGCTGGCGACGTCGACAGCACTGACATCGGTTGCATCGGCTGAAACAATCAATGTCACATATGGCATTGTCTTTGGTCCGACCGTGCCCCAGGTGGCGTGCGGCGCCATCCCGATGTCAGAGGATCAGGCGCTGAAGGATCTGGGATTTAACATCTCTGTTGTCCACTCGGCGCAGCTCGGCTCAGAGAACCAACTTGCCGAGCAGGTTTCCTTTGGCGAGCTGGAGATGGCGACCATTACCTCGTCGATCTTTGCGGCCTGGCTGGAAAATATCTCGGTGCTGGAGACCTATTACCTCTACGAGAGTGTTGATCAGGTGATGGATGTATACACCACACCGACGGCCAAGGGGCTGATGGACGAGCTGCTTGAGGTGGCGTCGATCCGTGTTGTTGGCTCGCCCTGGCTCTACGGTGTGCGCCACGTCTTTGGCAACAAAGAGATCCGCAGCCCCGAGGATTTCGCCGGTGTCCGTATGCGCGTGCCGGAAACGCCCGTGTCGATCGAAGGCGCCACATCGCTCGGTGCGCAGGCTACGCCTGTTGCCTACTCCGAGCTGTACCTCGCGCTGCAACAAGGCATCGTGGATGTCGCCGAGGCACCCATCCCCAACATCGCGCTGGAATCCTTTGACGAGCCCGCAGATTACGTCATGTTGACGGGTCATCTGATCACCGCGTCGCCCTTCGTGGTGAACGAGGATTTCTGGCAGTCGCTGAGCGAGGAGCAGCAGGCGGGACTGACCAAGGCCGGTAACGAGGCCTCTGCGCGCGTGCGCGAATGCGTCGCCAAAGCCGAAACAGAGGCGCTGGCCAAATGGGAAGAGAATGGCCAGGTCAAGGTGGTCGACGACCTCGACGTTGAGGCTATCAAAGCTGCGTCGCGGGCGCATTTCTCCGAAGGGCTGCCCTATTCGGAGACATATGTTAAGCTGATCGAAGACATGAAATGACAAACACGCCATCTCAGGCGACAGGAAGGGCGCAGACATCTGCGCCCTTCCGGCTACCCGCCCCGATGCGGTGGCTGGACCGTGTTGAGGAATGGCTCAGCGTCGCGTTTCTCGGGGTCGTGCTAATTGCCGTCTCCACTCAGGTCATCGCACGCTATGTGTTCGAGGCGCCGCTCTTCTGGGGTGATGAACTGGCGCGCTATAGCTATGTCTGGATGACCTTTACCGCCGGGACATTCATCACCGGGCGGCGCAGCCATGTCGCAATCGGCATGTTCGACAAGCGGTTGTCGGAAAAATGGCTGCGCGTGATGGAATGTTTCGCCATGCTGGTCGTGGCTTTCACCTGCATCGCGCTGGTCTATTACAGCTATCCTTGGCTGCTCAAAACGATCCGGCCCAAATCCTCGGCGCTGCGGATGCCGATGGTCTTCCTTTACGGCGCTGTCTGGCTCGCCTTCGCGATCATGGCCCTGCATAGCCTGGTTAATTTCTACTACGTGGCCACCGGACGGGCGCCCGCCCTGCCGCAGGCTGGCGACACCTACGAATAAGGACACCTTCAGATGATCCTTCTTATGTTGCTCGGCGGTATGGCCGTCCTTCTTGTCCTGCGCGTGCCCGTGGCATTTGCCATGCTGCTGCCGTCGCTGGGATATATCGCGATGTCTCCGCGCATCTCGATCGGCACTGCGGTGCAGCGGGTCACGGCCCTTCTTGACAGTTTTCCGCTGCTGGCCGTCCCACTTTTCATCTTTGTGGGGTTTCTTGCCAACTCCGCCGATCTGGCGGACAAGCTGATCAATGCCCTCCTCGTCATTACGGGGCGCGTGCGCGGATCGCTGGCCTACGTCAACATCAACACGTCCTTGGTGTTTTCCTGGATGAGCGGCTCTGCCCTCGCAGACTCCGCCGCCCTCGGCTCGGTCCTGCTGCCCACTATGAAGAAGAACGGATATGACCCGCACTTCGCCGCCGCCATCACCGCCGCCTCGTCGACCATGGGGCCGATCATGCCGCCGTCCATCGCCGCGGTTCTTTATGCCGTGCTCACCAGCACATCCGTCGCCGCCACCTTCTTTGCAGGTGTGGTGCCTGCGCTGATGATCTTTACTGCGCTGACCCTCTACGTCTATTTTTACGCGCGCAACAAACCCGAACTCACCGTCGAGCCGATTCCGCGCGAAGAGGCCTTCAAAACACTGATCGCGGCGGGGCCCATCGGGCTTGCCCCGGTGATCCTTCTGGGCGGCATTCTGGGCGGCATTTTCACCCCGACCGAAGCCGCCGCCGTGACGGCCATGTATCTGCTGATCATCTCCATCGTATTCCGCTGGCTCACGCTCAAGGCGCTCTATCAGGCTATGTCCGGCACCGTCGCCACGACCGGCCGCGTGATGATCATTGCCAGCGTCGGGGCACTCTTTTCGTACATCATGGCGCGGGAGGGCATCCCTCAGCAGGCTGCCGCTTTGCTTACCTCGATCACCGAAAACCCGTTTCTGTTTCTGCTCCTGCTAAATATATTTCTTCTGCTCGTTGGCATGGTTCTGGAGCCTGCATCAGCCCTGCTGGTCACGGTGCCGATCTTTTATCCCATTGCGCAGACTTACGGGATCGACCCGATCCATTTGGGCGTGGTCGTGATTTTCAACCTGACGCTCGGGTTGATGACGCCGCCGGTTTGCCTGGTGCTGCATATGTTGTCTCAGATCGGAGACCTCGATTTCGGCAAAGTGCTCAAGGCGACGCTTCCGATGCTGGGCATCCTCTTTGGAGTCTTGCTCATTGTGACCTACCTGCCGAGCGTCGTGCTTACCCTCCCTCGGCTGCTCGGGATGTGATCTCACGCGTTTATCGGGCTAACACCCAAATTAATTGAAGTCTGAAAATGACGGCGGAATAGGATTGCCGCTTATACGATCGTTTCCGAAGGTCGTCGGATGGCAAGGTTTGGGTTCATACAGGCAAGGCGGGGCGGAGTCCGTGGACGATATATGTAGAGCAGGCCCTTTCTGCCGAAGCAGTTTTCAAGCAGGCCGCGACACACGCTCTTCCTATGGGCACTGCACCGCGCAATTCGCAGTTCTCCTTCAATTGTTGGCCGAAACAAATTCCCATCAAAAAACGAACGAGACGTGGAGAATGAGGACTTACTCGACGCGCGTATGAACCGAACATTGACGCTCAAGCACTTGACCGACTTCCCTCCTCCATTTTCCCGTTTTAACAACCTGCGCTATGAAGGCCATTCAGTGGTAGATGAGGGCCATTCAGTGGTAGCGCCGCGCGAGCGGCAGTATTCTGCTCGACGACCTATCTTGAATAGCTGCTTTTCCGATCATTTCCTAAGCTCTCGCGCTCGCAGCTAATGACCGCTATCCGCCTGTCATGTCGAACGGCACTCTCGGCCCGGTCCTGCCGTTCACGGGTCGCGCCCATGCCGCGCTGCGGCCTTCGCATTGCGGCCATTCGTTCATCGCGCAGCAATTTCGAATTTCGAGTGGCGGGAGCGCGCTCGCTTCGGGGCGCATGGACGCGCGCCATGCTAATGTACTTTCGTGCCCAGGTTCATTCTGTTCCTCCCTGAACTCGCCCGAACCGGATCGGGGCTGCCGCCGGGCCTTCGAAACAGGCTTGGCGGGTTGCTTCGGGGATTTAGCTCCGCAACTTTGATCGACACGCTGCATGCTTGTGACAGTTCGTTCTTCTACGGACCTATTCCGTTTCTGTTGGTTGCGCGAAAGCGCCGGATAAGCCCGTCGCGAAATCTCTCGCCTGCTCGCGAAGGGCAAATTTCTGGATTTTCCCGGTCGAGGTTCTTGGTATCGCCGTGAAGACGAACTGACCCGGGACCTTGTAGGGCGCGAGGTGATCGCGGCACCACCGTCGAAGCATATCGGCATCAGCCTGCTGACCCGACGCGGGCTCGATGAAGGCGCAGGGCGTTTCGCCCCATTTTTCATGCGGCATTGCAACGACGGCGACAACGCCGACGGCCGGGTGCCGATACAGCACCTCCTCTACTTCGAGAGAAGAAATATTTTCTCCGCCTGAAATGATGATATCCTTGGCCCTGTCCTTGAGCTGGATGTAGCCGTCGGGATGCATGACACCCAGATCGCCAGAGTGGAACCACCCGCCTTCAAAGGCCTGCTGCGTCGCCCTGGGGTTGCGGAAATACCCCTTCATCACGACGTTCCCGCGAAACATGACCTCTCCCATGGTCTTGCCGTCACGCGGCACCGGAATCATCGTTTCGGGGTCTAGAACGTCCAGTTGCTCCAGCGGCAGGTAGCGCACACCCTGACGGGATTTAAGCGCGGCCTGCTCGGCCGGGGGCAGGCCCGACCAGGCTTCATGCCAGTCATTCACCACCGCCGGACCATAGGTTTCCGTCAGGCCGTAGAGGTGGGTGACGTCGAATCCCGCAGTTCGCATGTTCGCCAGCAGCGTTTCAGGCGGCGGAGCGGCGGCAGTGAAGAACTGCACGGTGTGGCCGAGATCGCGTTTGACCGTATCGGGCGCCAAGATCATCAGCGACATTATGATCGGGGCCCCGCAAAGGTGAGTTACACCTTCAGAGGCAAGGGCATCCCAGATCGGTTCGGCCCTTATCTGGCGCAGGCAGACATGGGTGCCGTTGATCGCGGACAACGTCCAGGGGAAACACCAGCCATTGCAATGAAACATCGGCAAGGTCCACAGATAGACCGCGTGTTTTTGCATCGAGGATATCAGCGCATTGCCCTGCGCCAGCAGGTAGGCCCCCCGGTGGTGCGTCACCACGCCCTTGGGGTCACCGGTCGTGCCGGACGTGTAGTTGATCGAGATCGCGTCCCACTCATCCTCCGGCATCAGCCACGCGAAATCCGGATCTCCACCGGACAGGAATGCCTCATAATCTGCTGCTTCGATGGGTATTTCTGGCCCGGCGAACTCCGGGTCATCATATTGAATCAAAACTGGTTTGACCGAAGCGAGCGCCAGCGCGTATTGCATCACGGGCATGAACTCCCGGTCGACGATCACAATCTTCGACATGGCATGGTCGAGCTGAAACGCGATTATGGAAGCGTCCAGACGGGTGTTGATCGAATGTAGGATGCCGCCGCACATTGGCACGCCGTAATGGCATTCCAGCATCGCAGGGGTGTTTGCCAACATAGCCGACACCGTATCACCGCGCCCGATGCCATTTTGCGCCAGCACCGAGGCCAGTTGTCGCGACCGCCCGTAAAAATCGGCATAATTGCGCCGCAACACCCCATGAACGATCGCGGTGTGATGGGGAAAAACACTGGCGGCCCGCTCCAGAAAGGTCAGCGGCGTAAGGGGCTGATAATTCGCAGGATTGCGGTCCAGCCCGGTGTTGTAGGGGTTCGTTTCCATAGGATCAGGCATCCTGCCAGTGGGGAGCGCGTTTTTCGATGAAGGCCCCGATGCCCTCTTCGGCATCCCGGGCGAGCATGTTTTCAACCATCACGCTGGAGGCGAAATCATAGGCCTCAGGCAGATTCATCTCGCGCTGCGCATAAAATGCCCGCTTTCCGGTGGCCAGGGTCATGCTGGACTTGGACGCGATCTTGCGTGCCACCTCCATGGTGGCATCTTGCAGCGCTTCAGGGGCGACGGCCCGGTTGATTAGCCCGATTTCTGCCGCGCGGCCCGCCGATGTCATGTCGCCGGTCAGCAGCATTTCCATCGCATGCTTGCCCGCCACGTTGCGCGACAGGGCCACCATAGGGGTCGAGCAGAACAGGCCGATATGAACACCCGGTGTGCTGAATTGCGCGGTGTGCTCCGCGATGGCCAGATCGCAACTGGCCACCAGTTGGGCGCCCGCTGCCGTCGCGACCCCCGTGACCTCGGCAATGACGGGCTTGGAGCAATTCACGATGCCCTGCATGACGCCGGAACACTGCGCCATAACTTTGGCAAAATATGCCTTTCCACGGTCAGGGCCCGTCCGGCCAGCGGTCATTTCCTTCAGATCGTGACCCGCGCAAAAGGCCGGTCCGTTTGCCGCCAGAACGATGACGCGCACAGACGTGTCCGACCCGGCGTCGGCAATGGCCGCACCAAGCTCTGTCAACATCGCCTCGGAGAGCGCGTTGCGTCGCCGGGCGTCATTCAGGGTCAGGCGCAAGATGCCATCGTCGTCCAGATCCCGAAGCAGTATATCGTTCTTTTGCACAGATCGCATCCTTCTTGGGTGATTACAGAATGTTTATTTCTACGCTGTCAGCAAGCGTGTTGGCGATAAAACAATAGCGATGTGCCCGGTGCTGCGTCTTTTCCAGCTCGGTCGCGTCGATTGAGAAGCCCGTGTCGAACCGCACCACCGGCTTCAGATCAATGCGGGTCACCGACATCTGACCCTTGGCGTTCTTGCCAAGATGGGCGGTGGCATGATCGTGGTAGCTCGCCACCGGCCAACCGGCTTTGGCAGCCAGTGCAAGAAATGTCATCATGTGACAGCTAGACAGGGCCGATGCGAGGGCCTGTTCAGGATTGGTATTGCCGGGATCACCGCCCCAGTCAGGGGCGGCGTCCACCTGAACATCATAGCTGTCATTATACTGCACGGAATGTGCGTTCGAATATTTGCCGGTTTGCAGCGCGGGTTCTGCGCGCTGCCAATGCAGTTTGATTGAAAGGTCGGACATTTGGCGGGTTCCCTTTGCTGCCGTGACGCTCAAGCGGCGGCGATTTGCTTTTGGGGGTCGTAGAAAGGACGCTCCACGACGGTGGCGCGGCTGGGACCGGAATTGGTCACAACTTCGACCTCCGCGCCGATCACGGCGATCTCCGCCGCAACCATGGCCAAGGCGATGTTTTTTCCAAGCCGCGGCGAATAGACCGCAGAGGTGACCCTGCCGACAGCGCCCCCGTTTTTCGTGATGGTCCAGAAAGTCGTGTTGGGCCCTGTCAAAGGTGCGCAGTCGATGATCAGGCCGACCTGCTTGCGGCTTGCCCCTTCCTGCTGAATGCGGCGTAGCGCAGCCTTGCCGATGAAGTCGGCCTCCATATCAAGGTTCACAAGCCGGTCGAGCCCCAGCTCGTAGGGGTTTGTGTTGATATCTGCATCGGCATGATAGGATAGCATGCCGGCCTCAATGCGACGGATCGAGGACGTGTGGCCAGGCTTCAGGCCGAAAGGCTCCCCGGCGGTCATGATCTTTTCCCACAGCTCGTCGCCGCGCGATTCGTCGCGCAGGTAAAGCTCAAATCCCAACTCGCTGGACCACCCGGTGCGCGACACGATCAGTGGAATGCCGTCAAGTTCAACCTCGCGCAGCCAGTAATAGCGCAGATCCGTGATGCTTTCCCCTAACAGCGCCTGCATGATCGCGCCCGATTTGGGGCCCTGCAATTGCAATGGTGACACATCCGGCTCGCAGATCATGACATCAAGGCCGGAATGCACAGCCACGCCCTGAGCCCAAAGCAGGATGTCGCTGTCCGCCAGGGAAATCCAGAAGTGGTTTTCCGCCAGCCGCAGCAGGATCGGATCATTCAGAATGCCTCCCATCGCATTGGATATCAGGATGTATTTACACTGCCCGACAGCCATCCTGGACAGATCGCGCGGGGTCAGCATCTGGGTGAACTTCGCAGCATCCGGCCCGGTGATTTCCACCTGACGCTCAACCGCCACGTCGCACAGGATCGCGTCGTTTACCTGGGTTGGGGCACGGTTTCTTGAGACAGTTCATAGCGCTAATTTTCCATCGAAGGAGGATAGACCATGGACGACAAGAATAGCTCGACATCTGGCGCGACGGAGGCCGCGGCCCCGGCGGCGC
>Ga0307939_1001026_pt1 | contig 14705 bp, 10 predicted proteins | sample OrgLakmetagen122_FD_201844 | JGI IMG/M metagenome (GOLD analysis project Ga0307939, IMG submission 201844) | Saline water microbial communities from Organic Lake, Antarctica - #122 | ecosystem: Environmental > Aquatic > Non-marine Saline and Alkaline > Saline | place: Antarctica: Organic Lake... | reverse complement strand
ATTACGGGTTCATCATCTTGGTTCATTTCCACCAGTTTACTCGCGATAAGCTTCGCACTCTGGTTACGTGACCGCTGGCTTTTGTGATCTAAATGGGAATTGATAACCCACAGCGCCTGACCGCTGGACCGGTCCCGCAATCGCACCCAGCTGGCGACCCTTGGAATCTCGTTGCCCCAGCTTGTCGAAGCGACTTTATCGGGAGTTTCAGATAGCCACATGGTTCCTTGATTGGACTTATCTGCTGAAAACCGCGCACTCTGATAAAAAATCCCGGCGTATTCGCCACGCTTTTCGCCATCGCTTCGCCCCACACCGATAAAATCAAAATCTGGAAGTGATGCCCGTAAATCCGCCACCTGACCGTGCAAACCTTCCTGTATGCCGAACACTTCAATCCTCTCCCTGCGCAACATCTTCACAATACCCACCACCCTTTCCCGCCAAGCTCGTGGTCCCGAATCACGCTGGTTTTCGTAACGAATATTAAACGTCATCACCGACAGCTCCATCGCGCCATCCAAGCTCACCGCTACCGCCTTCGGAATCTCATCCTCCGGCTCTTCACAGGCCGTCATCAGCAATAAACTCACGCAGCTCATAACCCAAAATTTCATGATCCGGAACATTTCAGTGGCACGGGCCGTCGTCAACCGTCCAGTGCTTCTTTGAGCTTTAACTAGAGAAACGATGCAGTAAGATCCGGTTACAAATCTCTCGAACAACAATAATGAAACTCAATAAACGTCTCTTCCTTTGCCTTATATTTGTAATCTCATCCCTATCCGGAACCCAGCTTCTCAACGGTCAGGATGAATCTCCGGATCAACCACTCGACCTCTATCTCTTGATCGGACAATCCAATATGGCAGGCCGTGCTCCATTCACTGAGGAAGAAGCCAAGCCTTTGGAAAACTGCTACCTGCTCAATAACGAAGACAAATGGGAAATTGCAAAGAATCCGCTCAACCGCCACTCAACCATTCGCAAGGGTCTGAATGCGCAGAAACTCAACCCCGGCTACTCTTTCACCAAAGTCATGCTTGCCGAGAACGGCGAAACACCCATCGGCCTGATCGTCAACGCCAAGGGTGGCAGCAAAATCGAGGAATGGGCCAAAGACACCAGATTCTACAAAGAAGCCGTTCGCCGCGCCAAAAAAGCTCAGGAAAACGGAACCCTTAAAGGTATCCTCTGGCATCAGGGCGAAAGCAATGAAAAGAACCCTGAAGCATACCTCACCCAACTCGTCGCACTCGTCACCAATTTACGCGAAGACCTCGACAGCCCCGTCCTCCCCTTCGTGGCTGGCCAAGTAAACAAAGTTCCTGGCATCAACGACGCCATCGCCAAACTTCCTTCCGAGCTTCCGCATACCTCATTCGTGAGCTCGGAAGGTCTCACAACCATGGACCGCTGGCACTTCGATGCCAAAAGCATGAAACTCATGGGCGAACGATACGCTGAGGAAATTCTTAAGCTTCAGAAGAAATAAACCGTCTGGAAGCGGGCCTTTTAAGTGGATCAAAGACCACATCAGCAAGCCTCGGAGGCGCCAGTAGACCTATCGACTTCCCAGCTCAGCAGCGCTGCGTTTTTGGTCACCTTTTTTAAGTTGCCAAAAGAGTCTTACGGACACATTCTGCTTCTGTTGACACGACGGTCGGCCGCCTCTCGGAGCTCCTCCCTGGCAGTCACCCAAGCAATCGTCTCTCACTTCTTTGCCCAATTCTTTAAAAAGTGGGTTCTGTTGGGAGACCCACTGCTCAAACCGTCTGCTTTCAAAGCACTCCCCGAGGGATTTCCAAATCATCGGAGTATCACAGTAACCTCACCCTTTTCGTTGTGTGATTTCAAAATCACCAAAGATTCGCTTCTCAAAATATTTACCGAATGAGCAAGAACAGCACCGACGACCTTTTCGAGTCCCAAGAGACAGCAGAGGCAAAAAAACCCGCCAAAAAAGCTGCGAAAAAAGTCGCTGTCAAAAAGGTAGCGGCCAAAAAAACCGCTAAAAAGGCCGTTAAGAAGGTTGCGACGAAGAAAGCGAAGCCCGCCGAACCACCAGCACCAGCACCAGCTCAGGAAAAACAAACCGAGACCGCGCCGAAAGCCTTGGCGATTTCGAAACCTAAACCCATCGAAGCTCCGACCCTCAGCTTGCCCAACTCACAAGCCCCATCGCGGGCCAAGTCAGAAAACACCGAAGACTCACGTGAAAACCAACGCATCGGTCGCGTTCCTGGCGGCGGCAGAGTGAATCACGGAAACCACGACAATTCGAATAACAACTCTGACAACCCTTCACGCTCCAAGAAACGCCGCGACAAGCGCAAGCGCCGTCGTGACCACAATGACCAAGGCAGTGCGGTTCGTAATGAACGCCAGGAGCGTCCGGACCGTGCAGAAAGACAGGAAGAACGCGCACCCGCCGTCCTCACTGGTCCGATCACGGAAGCAGACGGCATCATCGAGATGACCCCCAAGGGATTTGGTTTTCTCCGCCTCGCGGATACAAACTTCGAACAAGCGAAAGAAGATATCTTCATTTCCCCTGAACTCATACGCACGCACTCACTCCGTCACGGCCAGTGGCTGCACGGCAAACATCAGGACAGCAGCCGTGGCCCTCAGTTGATCGAAGTTGTCACAGTCAATGGAATGCCCCCGGCTGATGCCGCAAAGCTGCCTCACTTCGATGAGCTCAAAGCGATTAATCCAAATAAGCGCATCGCCTTCGAGACCACTCCGGATCGCTACACCACACGCGTCGTCGATATCGTCGCACCCGTCGGCCGTGGACAACGCGGCCTCATTGTTTCCCCACCGCGCTCGGGGAAAACCACTCTTCTGCTGCACATGGCCGAGGCTATTCGTGAAAAATACGACGAGCAAATTCATCTCATGATTCTGCTCGTAGACGAACGCCCCGAGGAGGTCACTGAGTTTCGCCGCGCACTCCCCGGTGCGGAAATCTACGCATCTTCCAACGACGAAGGTTCACGCAACCACACACGCATCGCAGAACTAGCCATCGAACGCGCTAAGCGCCTAGTCGAGGCCGGCCAAGACGTTTTCCTTCTTATGGATTCCATCACCCGCCTTGCCCGTGCTTACAATGGCGCCATGAGCAGCGGCGGCGGAAAAGGACGCGGTCGCAACCGCGCAACCGGCTCAGGCGGCATTACCATAGGCGCTCTTGAAATCCCACGCCGCCTCTTCGCCGCAGCGCGCAATACCCGCGAAGGCGGTTCCCTGACCATCCTCGCCACCGCACTGATCCAGACCAACTCGCGAGCCGACGAAGCCATTTTCATGGAATTCAAAGGCACCGGAAACATGGAACTCGTGCTCGATCGAAAAATCGCCGAGTCCTACATCTACCCTGCAGTTGATATCTTTAAATCCGGCACGCGCCGCGAAGAACTACTACTCGCGGAACACACCCTCCACAAAATTCACCTGATCCGGCGCGGGCTTTCCGGCCACCGGCCTTACGAAGCCATGGAACGCCTGCTATACTTCATCAAGAAGTTCCCAAATAATCCGCAGATGCTTCTTGAGATTAAGGGCTAAATCATGAAAAAACGGGTCTGAATTTTCTATTTAGCCCGTTTTTGATTTCCGATTTTCCAGACTTACTACCGCTAACATCCATGCCCAAGACACTTTTCGTCGAAAAGAAATCCGCCTTCGCCACCGAAGCACGCCACCTCCTCCACGACTTACGTGAATCCCTCGTGCTCAGCAACCTCAGCTCGCTACGCCTCCTGAATCGCTATGATATCGAGGGAATTACCGAGGACGAGTTCGCCCAAGCATCATCCAGCATTCTTTCCGAGCCACAGACAGATCTTCTTTCGGACGCACTTGCCACTTCCGTAAACGAGACAGCCTTTGCCTTCTCCTACCTCCCAGGTCAGTTCGACCAGCGCGCGGATTCAGCAGCCCAGTGCATTCAGATTCTCACAGGAAAGGAAAAACCAACCGTTCACTCTTCCCGGATCGTCGTCCTTGTCGGGGATCTCACTGACGCCCAAGTCACAGCAATCAAATCTTATATTATTAACCCCGTGGACTCCCACGAGGCTCCTGTGACACCGATCGATGGTCATCGTACTGATAGCGAATCTCCTTCCAATATCGAAATTCTCGAACGCTTTCTCACCGATTCCCCGGATAAAATCCGCTCAGAAATGTCGCTCGCGATGTCTGAAGCAGATATCAGTTTCACTCAGAAATATTTTGGCACTGAAGAAAACCGGCCGCCAACTCTGACGGAAATCCGCATGCTCGATACCTATTGGTCCGACCATTGTCGCCACACCACTTTCCTTACCGCCATCGATGACGTGGTCTTCAGCGAAGGCTCCGAACTCATAGAGGAAACCTTTAAAACCTATCGCGAGGTCCGTGAAAAACTCGGTCGCGACGACAAGCCGGTGACCCTGATGGACATCGCGCTCATCGGAATGCGTGAACTCAAAGCCTCCGGCGAACTCGATAACCTTGAAGTCTCAGAAGAAATCAACGCTGCCTCCATCGTAGTTCCCGTCGGCATCGACGGCCAACCAGAAGAGGAATGGCTGATCCAATTCAAGAACGAGACACACAATCACCCAACCGAAATCGAACCCTTCGGTGGTGCCGCAACCTGCCTCGGTGGCTGCATACGCGACCCCCTTTCCGGACGCTCCTACGTATATCAGGCAATGCGCGTCACTGGCGCAGCCAATCCTCTAACCCCTTTCTCGGAAACCCTTCCCGGCAAGCTTCCTCAGAAAAAAATCTGCCAAGTCGCAGCCAAAGGTTATTCCTCCTACGGAAACCAGATCGGTCTCGCGACCGGTCAGGTTGCGGAAGTTTACCACCCCGGCTATGTCGCGAAACGGCTGGAAATCGGTGCAGTCGTCGCCGCCGCACCACGCAGCAATGTTTTCCGCGGGTCACCTTCACCTGGAGATGTCATTCTTCTCATAGGCGGTCGCACTGGTCGCGATGGAGTTGGCGGTGCCACTGGCTCCTCGAAAGAACACACCGATACAGCTCTCGATAATTCCGCAGAAGTCCAGAAAGGTGATGCGCCAACCGAGCGCAAAATCCAACGCCTTTTCCGCAATGCCGAGCTCACGCGGAAAATTAAAATCTGTAACGACTTTGGCGCCGGCGGCGTCTCTGTCGCCATCGGCGAAATCGCGCCATCCCTCGTCATCAATCTTGATGCAGTGCCTAAGAAATACGACGGCCTCGATGGTACCGAACTCGCCATCTCCGAATCACAGGAGCGCATGGCCGTCTGCGTCGACCCTTCGGAAATCGATTTTTTCATCCGCGAATCTGATAAAGAAAACCTCGAATGCGTCCACGTCGCAGATGTCACCGATTCCGGCCGACTTATCATGCACTGGCGTGGTGAGGAAATCGTCAACCTTTCACGCGCTTTTCTCGATACCAACGGCGTCCAACAAACCGCTAAGATCGAAGTAGGCAGCGCAAAACTTGCCTCCCCTACAATTGCCAAAGAAACCGAGCTTTCTGTAAAACTTGCCGAACTTAATGTGGCATCCCAAAAGGGCCTCGGCGAAATGTTCGATGGATCGGTTGGGGCTGGAACCGTGCTCTGGCCTTTCGGCGGTAAGCACCAACTCACCCCACCGGACGCAATGGTCGCCAAGCTACCACTTATGTCGGGCGAAACCGATGTCGCGACTTACATGGCATGGGGCTTCGATCCATTCCTTTCGGAGAAATCCCCCTTCCACGGGGCTGCCTACGCAGTCACAGAATCCGTCTGCAAAGCAGTCGCCGCGGGTGCGAAACTCAGCGATATCAGACTAACCCTCCAAGAATACTTCCCGCGCCTCGGAAACGATCCCAAACGCTGGGGCCTTCCCTTCGCAGCGCTACTAGGAGCCTTCCGTGCCCAACACGAACTGCGCCTCGGCGCCATCGGCGGCAAAGATTCCATGTCCGGGTCCTTCAACGAATTGGACGTCCCTCCAACACTCGTTTCCTTCGCCCTCGCTCCCGGACTCGCATCACTCGCGATCTCACCAGAGTTTAAGCAAACCAATTCTACGGTATCTCTAGTGGCGACGCCCATTCTTGAAAACGGACTCCCGGATTTTGATGCGCTCAAACAAATTGCCGAATCCTTTTATCAACTCAACCTTTCCGGACTTATTCTCGCTCTCCATCACGTTGGCGCAGCGGGCGTTCCCGCCGCACTCAGTAAGATGGCGTTTGGTAACCACATAGGTTTCCAAACTGAGAATGCACTTCCTGAGGATACTTACTTCGCCTTCTTAATCGAACATTCTCGTGACGCAACTGGGTTCATACAGAAAGCCCTTCCGACCTCCTCAGTCATCGCCTCCACCACAGCAGAGCCTTCCATTTCCATCGCCGGAGAAATCCATACTTTGGATTTCCTCAGAAATGCTTGGGAAGGCACTTTGGAGCCCGTCTACCCGACAGCCCCGGAAACTGATGAACCAGCCCATCTGAACGCAGAGGCTCCCGAGCCGAAACAACTATCTGGGCTCAGATCCAGGCGCTCCCCTGCCATTGCGAAGCCCAAGGTTATCATCCCAGCCTTCCCCGGAACAAATTCTGAATACGATTCCGCACGCGCTTTCCAGCGAGTCGGAGCCGCAACTGAAATCGAAGTTTTCCGCAATCTCTCTGCACGACACATCGAGGAGTCGATCGAATCACTGGCAAACCAAATCAACGAATCACAGATTCTCTTTATCCCCGGTGGCTTTTCAGCAGGAGACGAGCCCGATGGATCCGCAAAATTCATTGCGACGATTCTTCGTAACACACGTATCTCTGATGCGATCTCCAAGCTCATCGAAGAACGCGATGGCTTGGTGCTCGGCATCTGCAACGGCTTCCAAGCCCTGATCAAAACCGGCCTGGCAACCCACGGAAAAATCATTCCTGTTGGGAGCGATTCCGCGACGCTAGTGCACAATAATATCTCTCGGCACATCTCACATTACGTCAGCACTCGGATTGCGAACAATAGCTCACCATGGCTCGCGAATGCCGAAGTCGGCGATATTCATCACGTGCCCGTTTCTCACGGCGAAGGGAAATTCTTCGCCCCGCGGGAGGTCATCGACACACTCGCCGCCAATGGACAAATCGCCACTCAATACTGCGACCCGGCAGGATCGCCGACCATGCTGCACCCTTTCAACCCCAACGGCTCCTTGAATGCCATCGAAGGTATCACATCACCTTGTGGACGTGTTTTCGGTAAAATGGCTCACTCTGAGAGATGGTCGGAAACCGTCGCTAAAAACCTTCCTGGAGAAAAAGTTCAGCCGATTTTCTCGGCTGGCGTTCGCTATTTTTCTTAGTATTTACCTTGGATTCGTAGCATTCCAAATGACCTTGGAAGCTTACTGAAAATACGCTTGGCACAAATGGTGCTTCTCTCTTCTGAAGCGACCCGCTACGTTCGGGGCGATCTCTGATCGCGACTCATGGCTGAAACCTCGCTATATCAATCTCTCTCGCAGTCCCAAACGCTCGCGCCGCAAATGCGCAAGAGCCTGGAGATCCTTCAAGCGAACACCTTGGAGTTATCGCAGTTGATGCGCCAAGCGCTGGAGATGAATCCTACTTTGGAAGACTTCACAGAGAGTGAGTCTCTCGATCAGGAAAACGAAGACTCCGATTCCTTGGATCATCTCAACGAGACCGATGACGATTGGAGAGATAGGTCTATCATCGATAATCGAGCCAACCAATGGACCCAAGAAGACGAAGAGCGGCGCCAGCGACTTTACGATAATATTGTCGGGCCAGAAACCCTCCAGCAACACCTCCAACATCAACTCGACCTTTCTCTCATTGATCCTTCCGTGCGTGAAGCGGCACAAGAACTTCTTGGTTGCTTGGATGATCGTGGCTTCCTTGAATCCTCAATCGACGAGATTACCGTAAACTCATCCTCTTCGATTACGCAACTTCGCCAAGCATTGGACCTAATCAAGACCTTTGATCCTGCCGGAGTCGGTGCTTCAGGAATCCCTGAAGCTTTACTGATACAACTTGAACGCTCATCGGGAACCGACTGCCAGGAATACCGCATAGTCAGAGATCACCTTGAGGATCTTGCGCGCAGGAAGTATCCACAGATAGCCAAAGCACTCGGCATCAGCGTAGAACGCGTTACCGAAGCTGCGGAAAACATCGGCAGACTCTCTCCAAACCCTGGAGGGGAATTCGATCCAACTGGCAACCCCTACATCCTACCTGATGTCATCATCGAAAAAAATGAATTCGGACAATGGGCAGCTCAACTCACCGGTGAACATCTACCCAGCCTGCGTATCAATGATTTTTACAAAGATATGATCGGCAAAACCGGTATTGATTCCAAAGCCCGTGCCTTTCTCCGCGACCAAATACGCGACGGTCGCAGCCTGATCCGCTCGATTTCACTTCGCCAAGAAACCATTCTCGCGATCGCTCACAAAATCATCGAGCAGCAAACCGACTTCCTGAATAAGGGTCCACGGCATCTACGTCCGTTGACAATGAATGATATTGCCGATGAGCTTGATCTCCACGCCACCACAGTTTCCCGAGCGGTGGCAGGAAAATATATTCTCACCCCTCAAGGGTTGATGGAAATGCGCGCCTTTTTTGCCACCGGCTACCAGACAGAAGGCGGCACAGAAGTCTCCAATGCAGGCGTGCGCGAAGCCATCCAACAACTGGTCGATCAAGAAAACCAAGCTAAGCCGTTTTCCGACGATGCGATCACGAAAGCACTCGCAAAACAGGGAATTAAAATCGCCAGACGCACCGTCGCGAAATACCGCGAGCAGCTCAACATCCTTCCCTCGCACTTGCGGAAGTCCTTTTGAAATCTACCACTGCCACAGGGGCAATAGTTCCCAAAACTAGCCTCACTTAATGATTAGATCAGTAACTTGTGAGAGCTGTTCAATTTGTCTCGTTCCATCTTCATGATGAATCACCAACACTCTCTCATAAACATCAGCTTTACTTCCCTTTTTGATGGAGTTCCCGGTGTTACTCCCAAGGCGGCCTCTGGGATTTTCCCAAACCATCCCCGACTCAATGGTGCTGGACTGGATAGGCTTACTGAATGCCGAATCTGAGTCTCATGAAACGAGACAAAACACAGCGAGAAGCGCAGCAATAGACTTGGGTGTTTTCACGAAAATTTAGATCAATCCAATAGATCCGGGTAGCTCTCTCTCGCAACTTTCATTGTAAGGTCGAGAATCTTACTGGAATTACAAAGCGTAAGCGCTTCTTCCGCAGCATCCTTGCAACGATCGTAGCTCAGTGAGCGGATCACTTGGCCAACTCTCGGTAGAATTTTCGGAGACACCGAAAGTTCCTCGATTCCCAGACCAACCAGCAATGGCGTAAGCCGGATGTCACCGGCCATTTCCCCACAAACTCCTGTCCATATTCCCTCCGCAGCGCCAGCATCAACGGTCTTCTTAATCAGGCGAATGACAGCGGGATGAGTTGGTTTGTAAAGGTCTGCGACGTGAGGATTCACGCGATCGACCGCGACCGTATATTGAATCAGGTCGTTCGTCCCAATCGAGAAAAAGTCTGCATGCGGTGCGAGCAGGTCCGCGCAAACTGCAGCGGAGGGCACTTCGATCATGATTCCAACCGGAATCTTCTCATCAAAAGGAATTCCCTCCTTATTAAGCTCATCCATGCAGCGATTGAGCATTTCACGCGCCTTCATTAATTCCGACAACCCGGAGATCAATGGGAACATAATTGCGATCTTACCGAACGCACTCGCTCTCAGTATGGCACGCAACTGGTCGCGGAACATGGCCGGACGCGAGAGGGAAACGCGGATTCCACGCCATCCCAGAAAGGGGTTTGGTTCCGGTTCAGTCAATGGCTCGACTGGTAATTTATCACCACCCGCATCAAGCGTCCTGACAATCACAATGTTGCCATCCACTTCTTTGACAACGCGCGTGTAGGCTTCAAGCTGCTTTTCTTCATCCGGCATTTCATTGCCGTTGAGCAATAAGAACTCAGTCCGATAAAGGCCGACACCCTTCGCGCCGCTTTGCTTGATCTGCCCTAGCTCTTCAAGGAACTCGATATTTGCAGAAAGTGTGAGAATCCGGCCGTCTTTGGTAGTGGTGGCTTCGTTCTTTTTCGCATCTAGTTCACTGCTCTGTTTGTCTTTTTCAAGGGTAAGTGCGACGTATTTTTCGAGTGTTTCCTTGGTCGGATTCAGGATCAGCTTACCCGAATAACCATCAATCACCGCAGGAGTCAGAGCAGTGACCTGAATCACTGACACGCCCAAGCCTACTACTGAGGGAATACCGAAAGAACGGGCGAGGATCGCGGTGTGTGAGTTCACGCTACCCTGCTCGGTCGCGAAACCCAGCAAATGCCGCCGGTTCATCATCGCTGTATCCGATGGAGAAAGATCGTAGGCGAGTAGAATATGCTTCCCGTCAGGTGGATGGTGCGCCGCTTCGCCTTCCAATTGAAAGTTCCGCAGCACCCGCTGACACACATCCTCAATGTCCGCAGTCCTCTCACGGAGATACGGGTCCGGAATGCGGCGCATGGCTTCCAGGAAATTCTGCATCACTGCATAAAACGCATACTCCGCATTTTGCTCACGGTTCTCGATTGCCCCATACACTCGGTCGAGCAAGGACTTGTCCTCCAAGAGCATCACGTGTGCTTCGAAGATCTCGCTCTCAGCATTTCCAGACAATGTCTGTAGCCGCGCCTGCAGATCGGTTAGTTGTTTCTTGGTGCGATCAACCGCCACTTGGAAGCGTCGCTGTTCCGCGATTACCTCCCGTTCAGTAACTTCATAAATCTCTGGTGCCGAGAAGCCTCGCGCGATCACGTGGATCGGCCCCACTGCGATCCCCGGCGATGCCGGTATCCCAGTGTAGACAACCTCTTCTTCTTTCGAGCTTCTAACCATGCGTTGTTTTAGAGAATGAGTCTTTCAGTCAAATCATGCAAGGTTGCAAGTGCTAGCTCTCACCCACATGACAGCACTAAAGCCTTTCACCAAGAAAGCCGCCTTCCCCGAGGGAAAGACGGCTTTTAAAACTAACAGGAAGATTTCCTGAAGGTCGACTTATGGAGTCGGCACTTCGGAGATCGTCTGGAGAATGCGCGAAGCGATCTGGTATGGATCACCTTGCGAGTTCGGACGACGGTCCTCAAGGTAGCCTTGATACTTATCGCCTTTGACGAAGCTGTGAGGAACTCGGATGGATGCACCACGGTCTGCAACACCCCATGAGAACTGGTCGATCGACTGTGTTTCGTGAAGTCCGGTGAGACGAAGGTGGTTGTCCGGTCCATAGACAGCGATGTGCTCTTCGCAATTTTCACTGAATTTTTCCATGAGTGCGAGGAAGTAGTCCTTACCACCAGTTTCGCGGAGGTATTTCGTGGAGAAGTTCGCGTGCATGCCGGAACCGTTCCAATCCCCTTTGAGAGGCTTGCAGTGATATTCGATATCAACACCGTATTTCTCACACAGACGCTCAAGGAGGTAACGCGCGACCCAGATTTGGTCAGCAGCCTTTTTCGAGCCTTTTCCAAAGATCTGGAATTCCCATTGACCTTTGGCAACCTCGGCATTGATGCCTTCGTGGTTGATACCGGCATCAAGACAGAGATCGAGGTGCTCGTTTACGATAGTGCGTGCGATGTCACCGACGTTCTTGAACCCAACACCACAGTAGTATTCACCCTGAGGACCTGGATAGCCATCGACTGGGAAGCCGAGCGGGCGTCCGTCTTGAGTCAGGAAATATTCCTGTTCGAAGCCGAACCAAGTATTGTCATCATCGAGGACTGTCGCACGGGCATTGGATGGATGCGGAGTTCCGTCAGGCATCATTACCTCACACATCACGATTCCACCGTTGCGGCGGGTGGTGTCTGGATAAACTGCGACCGGCTTCAAGATGCAGTCAGAGCTTCCACCTTCCGCTTGTTGAGTTGAGCTGCCGTCAAAGCCCCACTCAGGGAGCTGTTCAAGCGTTGGGAAGGAATCAAATTCCTTAACCTGGGATTTTCCACGGATATTCGGGACAGGTGTATAGCCGTCCAGCCAGAGATATTCTAATACGTATTTAGCCATTTTCTTATTTCTTTATTCGGGTTAGCGATTGGTTTCGCGATCGAGCAGGGACAAAAAATCATCCGCCAGCTCCACCGGCAAGCATTTAAAAGCAAGCGACGTGCCATTCTGCGCAATTTACACTCTCTTGCTCTAAACTCAGGCAACCTCGACAACGATGAGTGTTATATCATCGACCCCTGAGTTATTGATAGCTCGATCAAGCAGGCTCTTGCAGCACTCCTGCTGCGACAACTTCGCCCCTAGCGCTCTGTTGATATGACTTTCCCAAACACCGTCAATCAGACCATCAGAGCAAATCAGGAAACGGTCACCGGGAAGGTAGGAAACTGCAGAGAAATGAGGATTAAGGGTCGAATGCCCCCCGCCCATTACCTCGTATAGCGCCGCACGCCGCGGATGGGTTCGGTATTGAATCTCTTTCATCTCACCCCGCTTCCACGAAGCCCAAACTGTCGTATGATCCTTGCTCAATTGCTCTGTTTCGCCCTCACGAAAGCGATAGATGCGCGAATCACCGACATTAGCGAGATACAGATTCTCTGGAGTAAACCATGCTACCGCCAGAGTCGCAGCCATGCCTTTCTCGCTCACATTAGCTGCAGCAATCAAATTAATATGGTCATGCACGCTTTTAAGCGTCTGTTTCAAGTGCTCGATTGAATCAGGATAAAAACCCGAGGCCGCAGCTTTAAAAGTCTCGGGAATCATTAAAGCCATCTGTTCGAGAATTAATTTGGATGCCATATGGCCGGCCTTTGCACCGCCCATACCATCGGAAACTGCCAGCACCATATCATGATTCAGAATCGAAGCCTCACCTGCTTCCGCCAGCACCTGCGCACCTGTGGAGCCGGATGAAAACACCACCCACGAATCATCGTTCACTTCCTTACGAGAGCCGCTGACCGATGCTCCGGCCCAATGAATGACATTTTCTTGTGGCAATATTTCAGGAGCCTTGGGATGGATGCGGATCTGGAAGAATCTCAGCGAGTTCAAAATCAATGATACAGAACCGACCCATCTTATCGGAGTAGGTGATGTTGCGCGGCTCCGCATCGAGATGCCGCACGCCGTAATCTGCCTCCAGCGCCGCGTATAGCTGATCAGCCTTCTTCTTGGTCACTTGCGGAGCGGGCCGGCCGCAGTTCGTAGACACGAAATAAAATTCCTCCGGGTGCTCCTCGACAACCTTCGGCACGTAGGGACATCCACGTTCCTCCAGAACCTTCAACACTTTGACTTCAGTTTGATACCGCTCCTCTACACCGCTGCCACGCATACGTTTGTGCACATTCCCGTAAAAGTCGATACGGACATGAGATCTTAGTCCGTCTTTGATCGGTTCGATTGACATCGCAGGAATCCTACACCTCCCGAGCTAATTGAAAAGCAAGGAACCGCGAATCAGAGAACGAAATTCAGCAGCCTATAACTCGTTCTTGAGCTTTGGCTTAAAAAACCTAGCCTCGCCGTCAGTGAGAATCATCGCAGGAAAAGCTGGGCGCATCGCCATCAAGGTCCCGGCAGCCGTCGCACGCCCCACCACCGATTTTGTTCGGCAGGCGATCTTTTCTATCCTCGGTGAAAAAATCTTCGATGCACGCGTGCTAGACCTCTTCTGCGGCTCCGGCGCCCTTGGCCTTGAAGCCCTTAGCCGCGGAGCTGAATCCTGCCTATTCGTGGATGAACATCGGCAGGCGGTCTCGGTCACTGAAGAAAACCTTAAAAAAGCTCGGCTCGACGGTGGCCGAACGGTGAAATCAGAAGTCTTTTCCTTCCTCAAGCGCGAGCGTGGAAACTACGATTTAATCCTAGCAGATCCACCCTATTGGAAGCACTACGGCGATCCTGACCTCGTCGCCAAACTACTGAATTTTCCCGAGTTAGAACAACGGTTGAGCCCGACAGGAAATCTGGTGGCGGAGATATCGTCAGCGCAACCCACGCCACCTTCACCCAGTTTGAAATTACTGGACCGCCGTGAATACGGGAGCAGCGCCATCCTGATTTTCGCCCACCCAACGGCATAATTGTAACATGAAAGAACGCAGTATTCTTCTCCTCTATCGGGCGCTTCTCCCCTTACTTTTCCTCGTCGCCTTTCCTGGTTGGATTGTGAAAATGGCGCGTCGTGGCGGTTTCGGTAGCGGCCTACTAGAGCGCATCGGCATCTACTTGTCAGGACCTGAGTTCGAACCCTCAGAAGCCATTCACCTCCATGCGGTCAGTGTTGGTGAAACAAATATCGCGCTGAAACTCCTCAGAAACTGGCAAGCCGCGCATCCGGAGACACGCTTCGTGCTCTCCACCGGCACCTCCACAGGACACGCCACCGCAACTGACGCAGCTATCCCTGGATTACGCGTCACTTACGCGCCCCTAGATTTTCCGTGGATGATTCGTAACTATCTGAATCGCTTCGAGCCATCCCGCATCATCCTGATCGAAGGCGAAATCTGGCCCAACCTCCTCCGCCTCGCAGAAAAGCGTCACATACCCGTGGCCCTTGCCAATGCAAGAATGTCACCTCGTTCAGCCC
>Ga0307939_1001018_pt1 | contig 14767 bp, 10 predicted proteins | sample OrgLakmetagen122_FD_201844 | JGI IMG/M metagenome (GOLD analysis project Ga0307939, IMG submission 201844) | Saline water microbial communities from Organic Lake, Antarctica - #122 | ecosystem: Environmental > Aquatic > Non-marine Saline and Alkaline > Saline | place: Antarctica: Organic Lake... | reverse complement strand
CGACAGTCGACCCGACCCAGTAGAGCGTCGCCGTCGTCGCGGCGGCCCCGGACAGGGTCGCGATCGCCGTGCCGGTACCTGCAGCGCCAAAGGCGGCGATTCCACCGAAAGTCCCGGCCATCACGCCGGCGGCGACAAGTTTCGAGGTGGCGACGCCGATGATCGTCCCTGCAGCACGGTTCGATTCCTGGAGAATTGCGCCCACAACAGCCGTGAGAGCCTCGTCGAGTGCCCGAAGATCATCAACATCAGCTCTTGCCCGGCCAAGGCGTGGACGAAGATGAGCCGCAAATCGTGCTCGATATCCTATTTCCTGCATAGCTTCGCCTGCTCCGGCCGATACTCGAACTTGTGCAAGCTGCCATCCTGAATTCGCTCGATGGCTTCCAGGATCGCATGTAGCGGGACGAAGAACCACTCCCGCGGTTTCATCTCATTGCCGAGGCGATCTGGGATGCGGGTATCGAGGCGCGCGGGTGAAAAGAACCGATGCAGAAGATTTTCGAGCGCGACGCGGTTGATGTCGTAAAGCGCGAATGTTGCCACGATTTTCACGGGAGCCATGAGGAAAGTTGGTTCCTTCTCGGCATTGGCGATCCGGCGTTTCACATCGCCGCCGGTGACACCGATCTTGTGGATCAGATCGCGGTGCTCCGAAACTGCCGGATGATCGGAAAGGCTTTGCAGAACGTAAATCGTGCCGCTCTCGCTCCCTTCGACCGGTTCTGCGCGATCGAAAAGGGGGCCGGCCTCAGGGTCGGTGATCCGGCGCCCGGAAGGGTCTTGGGTCAGGGCTTTTTGCAGAGAGCGCGCGAGCAGGTTGTTCTCGGTCGCATTGTCATAGATGACGCGCAGTCGCCGGTCGATATTGCCCGAGTCGTTACGGAATTCCTCACCCGCTTCGGCAACATAGGCGATCAACCCATCGACCACGAAGAACCGGCCTTTTTCAATCTCCGATTTGCGCTCGAAGGGCCGGGTTTGTCTCCGGCCTGTCTCGATGTCGGATCGGACAGCGTCAAAAATCGCGGAGAATTCTGAGAAGTCGCTGCAGGGCGTCCGCGCGGCGATTTCTTCTGCCGCCTTGCGTTCGCTTGATGGGCGCACATGCCTCAACTCCGTGATATCCGAGCTGCTCCCTTGGTCAACGCCGAGTGCGGCAAGCAGGGCCGCATCGTCCAGATCCGGGTCGGTGCCGGTGGCATCCCCGGAGGCAGCCTCCAGCAGGTCCTGGTGGTCGAGTGGTTGGAGGAGCATGAGACAATCGGATTGCGCTCTGAGCCGCTCCAGGCGCACGGCATAGAGACGTTCGAAGATGTCGCGGTCTACTCCATGCTCCGGCGCGCGACCATGTTCCTCGACAAACTTCTGGATGTCCTCGAAGCCCGCAATGATCCGCGCCTCCCGAGGCGAGGTGGTTGTCTTCTTTTTCTTCTCTGGCTCGACGCCCAGCTCTGCGAGGATATCAAGGTCGCTACGTTCAGACATCGGCGGTCGCCTTTCTCTGAAGGAAGGCGATGCCCTCGGCCATCTGCCGTTCCCAGGCATCGCTCGATGTCAGGGAGGGGAGGCGTCCGGTTTCCTTCTGGAAGCGGATGGCACGTGTCGCCAGCATGCGCGCTTCCTCATGCGTCAGGTTGATCTTCTTTTTCGCTATGACCTCGGCGACCTCTTTCAATGTCCGCTCGTCCATCGCCTTGCTCAGGATTGCTCGGGCGGTCTGGAACGGGTTGATCCGATCGATCAGGTCGATCTCGAGATCCTTGACGTCAGTCACGAATTTCCTGACCCCCTCGACGAAGGCAGTATTCGCTTTCGGCTCCTCATCCGCATCATGGGAAGGTGTTTTGTTCTTTGCCTGCTGCGTCAAGGCAAGCGCTGCGACCGCGTGCTGGCGCACGGCTTCGCGATCCTCCTCGGCCAGCTCCGGGTACCGGTCTGCAATGATCCGGCCCATCTTGACCTGGGTAAGCTCTTCGGCGGGTGTCTCCTCGTCGAAAACCCCGCGCTCCATGGTTTGACGATCCTGAACGAAGGAAGCGAGCACCTCGTTGATGTCCTGCTCGCAGATCCGCTTGGCTTCGTCTGATTTCGGGGTCACGAGCCCGCCGATCTCGAGATGCAGCTGGCCTTGGTCGTTGAAGCCCATGTTGGTCTGATCCGGCTGGTATCCACCTTCGCCATAGTCAAACCCTTCTTTGGGTCCGGAGGCCTTCGGGGTGAACGTGAATTTCGGGGCGAGAACCTGCTCCATCAGAAGAGACGCGGCGATCGCCTTCAGCGTGTCATTGACCGCTTCGTTCACCGTTTCCTCGGATGCATCCGGTTCCGCGATGAGATTGGTGAAGCGGGCGGAGGTCTTTCCCGGTGCGTCCCGGGTCGCCCTGCCGATGATCTGGACAATTTCGGTCAGCGAAGATCTGTATCCGACGGTCAGGGCGTGCTCGCACCAAATCCAGTCGAAGCCCTCTTTCGCCATGCCGAGCGCGATAATGATGTCGACATGATCTCGATTGTCGGCGTTCGCCGGATCTTTCAGCGAGCCGATCACACGATCACGGCGCGCTCCGTCATCGTCGACGAGGTCAGCGACCCTCAACGTCCGCCCGTCAGCAGTTTCTATCAGCTGGAAGCCCGTATCAGAGTCGGCGCCCTTCCATGTGCCGAGGGATTGCATGACATCCTCTGCCTCCTTGATCTTGTCGCCAAGGCTTTCCCGGGCGTTGACGTTTGGAATGTGCACGATGGTCTTCTTGGCCGGATCGAGGATCTCGTGGATCGCTTCGATGTATCGGCCCGAATAGAAGTAATATCCGATATCGAGGCTTTTGAGGTAGTCGTAGCCGTTGAGCTGTTCGTAATAGGTGTAGGTGACCGTGGCGAAGCGGGCCTCGTCTTCAGGCATCAGCACGGCTTCGGCATCCCCTCGAAAGTAGGAACCTGTCATGGCCACGATGTGGATCCGGTCGCGCTCCATGAATGCGCGCAGGTGCGTGCCGAGCTTGTTATCGGGATTGGCGCTGACATGATGGAACTCGTCGACGGCGATCAGGCGATCGTCGAAGGCATCGACCCCCATCGCGTCGACGGCAAACCGGAATGTCGCATGCGTGCAGACCAGCACCTTTTCGTCGGAGGCCAGAAACGCGCGCACCGCGTCGACCTTGCCCTTTGCGATCTTCGGATCGTCCGCGCCAGGCGCGTTGCAGAGGTTCCACTGCGGGGAGACTGTCCAGTCGGCCCAGAAGCCGAAGTTCGACAGGGGCGTGTCCTTGAAAGACGACCCGATGGAGCGCTCGGGTACCACGATGATCGCCTGCTTCAAGCCCTGGTTTTCGAGCTTGTCGAGGGCGATAAACATCAGTGCTCGTGACTTGCCCGAAGCGGGTGGCGATTTGATCAGCAGATACTGCTCACCCCTATGGGCATAGGCGCGTTCCTGCATGGCGCGCATACCGAGTTCATTCGACTTCTTCGACGCGCCGGTAGCTCCATACTGAACGGATACAGAGGGTGCGGTTTTTACGTGTTTACTCATGCGTCTTCACCTGCCTTGATTGCGTCTTTCCATGCATCTTCGATCACGCTGTCCTCGGCGAGAAAGAACTCGCGGCCCAAGGATCGCCCATCGCGATCGAGAGCTGCTATCAAGGCCGCTTCGGCGGCCTTGCCTTGGACTGACCCAGGAAAAGGTGCGCGCCCCTCGGCCGCAGTAGATTTCAGGACATTCCATTGAAAGGGGCCGACCGGGATGTGCCGGTTGTGAGCTTCCCGCCTGTCCTCAGGAGCTTTGGAGAACCCGGCCTTGATGATCTTGCCGCGGGCACTCGGGTCATTGAGGAAGATGCCCGGCTTGCCGGACAGGGCCAGGAGGTAAACGTGGCATGGGCCCTCGGCCTCCCTGTGCTCTGTAGGGGACTGCGAAGTCGGACCTGGGCGGCTTGGCCGGAGCACATCCACCGCGGGCGCAAAATTTGTCCCACCAATCGGAGGGCAGTTGAATACCTCAGTTTCACGAAGGTTCATCGTAAGGAGGCGTTTCGCCTCAGAAATGGCCAGCGGCGAGCCTTGAGATCCGATATGCTGACCATTCTTCCCGGTATAGGTTTCAGATGCAAAATCTCTGATGTGCATCCTGCTATCCTCGGACACCTCCCAGGCTCGAACAACGCGAACAGCATTGGCCCAGCTCCCTCGTGATCTCGGATTGCTTTCCTTGTCCGCGAACGCGGCGCTCGGCATGTAATCCCGATCAACACCAATCTCGTGTGAACATTGGAGGACACCGATGATCTGATGCTTCTCCTCTGGCTTCGCCTGAGGAGACCCTGCGATCACGACCAGCACGCCAGCTTGGCTCCGACGGAGGAAGCTCTTGCGCTTCCCATCTGTGTCGAACCCTACAAAACCCCATGTGCTCGGGTCGAACCCGTCGAAATAGGTGATCCAGACGTTAGGGGGATTGGCATTTATCGCATTGAGAGGAGACATAATCACGACACAACCTTTGCAGTTGAAGCTACTACCTCGGTGACTGGTCGCCATCTGTTCATGAGCGTGATTTTCATCCGTCGCTCCCGTTCTTCTCTTCGAAGACGCGCACGCTCCCGTAGGTCTCCTTCACCCGGGTCTGCACCTTTCGCATCATGTCAGAGCCACGTTCGGGCCAGCCATGATGCTCGAACATCTGGAGGAATCCCCCGAACCGGCTTCGGGCGATCTCAGCGATCACTTTGGCGTCGCCGCCCGGAGTATAGGTCTTTCGCGTCATCGTGCCTCCTTGTCACGCGCAACTGCCTTCTGAATCCAATCCGGCCAGCTTCGAAAGTCATCCTCCGAGATCATCTCCGGCATTGCGGCCCAGAAATCGACGATCGCATCCGAGAATTCGACCAGATGGTTGTCGGTCATTTTCAAGTGACGATACCCGAGAAGGCGTTTTGCCAGTTCTTTGTTCGGCGTGGCATCCAGAAGGCCACCAGCCATTAGATCGGAGTGGTCCTTTTTCAGGCTCTCCAGTGCCTGCCCTTCTCCATGCTTGTACACATTCACCACCAGCCTGCATCTGTCGAGCCCCCGGTGACATGGGAGATCATCCACGGCCCAGCCAAAACAAGAAAGGAATTCCATCAAACGGGAAAAATTGACCCTCCAGATTTCCGCCCGGACGTTCGTACCGGAATGCCAATGCTGGATCTGCGTCACGATCCAATCACGAAGTTCCTTGTCCCACTCGTGATACATCCCCACAATGATTGCGAGCCGCACATCAGCATGAAGGTCCTCAAGCATGCCGTAGTAGGTGATGCTTTCCTCCCAAGCGCGCTCGTCAAGATCGTTCGGATCGTCGCGATCCGGATCAAAAAGATGCGAGCGTTCGCTTGCCCAATTTTCTGCGAAAGCATCAGCCTCCGCAGAAACATCTTCGAACTGACTCAAAAGGCGTGAGCGACCCTGGTTGACGTAGAACAGATGCTTATCGATCAGGTGCTGACGATAACCGCCGTCCATGTGGAAGAGAGTATAGCCGACCATTCTCAACCGGCCTTCTTCGCGGTCATCTTGGTATACATGTCGAAGAGCTTCTCCAGGCGTTCGGTGTCGTTGCGGAAGCGGCGGCCGATGTAGATGCGTTCGAGGGTTTCATCGTTGCGGTCATGGGCGGCGCGGAGGTCGTCGGGCATCTTCTCAGGGTCATAGAGCTCGGCGATGGTGGCGGGGAAATGCGCCTCACGGGCGAGCAGGATGTCCTCGGCGCAGCGGGTGAGATTGGACTTGTCGGTCTCGGTGAGCTTCGGGACGGGGAATGTGTTCCATGCAAGGGTCGTTGAATACCTGTAATCAGCTTTCAGCTTTCCACACACTGTTTGAATCCACGCTTGGTGCAGCTTGGAAGTCAGGACCGAGAGATACCAAATCTCCACATTGTGAAGTTCAAATGCTGCATCCGATATAACGGTCCGGTCCGATTTCAAATCGGCTGGGAAGAATTCGCGGCGTTCGGAGCTGGTCTTCGCAATGGCAATCGATATGCCTGTGGCATGAGAGCGCTGCGCGAATTTATGGGGTATCGCAGCATATCCTATAGTCGTCTTCGCTGACGAGGATTGTCGAAATTCACGTACTGCTTGGATTCTCGATTGTATTGGAGGGCATCCACTCACAGCATCGAGATCGCTATCTTCGATCCACAGGCAAAACCTATCCGCTCCGGACATGAGTTCACTTGACCCGCAGAACTTCCTTACAACACTTTCCGCGTGAGGAAATTCCTCAAGCAAGGCTGATTTTTCTTCCTGTGTCATGATCAGATGACCTCCATCCCTGGGCATGCTTCCAGACACCATCTTTTGTAGGCCAGAGAGCGGTCTCTTCTCAGATGACACAAAGGCAGGTGGCCCGGAAAACAAGTAGGGAGAAATACTGTCCGCTACGGACACGTTGCCATCGTGATAGATTTTTCGTGTCCGAGGGCGCTGCCCAAAGGCAACGATGACGACATATACTCCGGCGTTGTTTGCTGCATTATTTTTCCACTTGAAAGATCTGTGCGCGAATTGAATTCGGCACCCACTTTCAAAAATACGCGACCAAATGTGCTGGACCTGTTCACCCTCGCATATCGAGTTGGTGGAAACCAACGCCGCCTCCGAGTTCCGGCTGAGCTTGGGCAACAGTTTAGATGCCTTCAGAAACCAGCCAGATACATAATCGCAGTCTTTATAGTCATTGCCTCCACCAAAGATCTCAGAAAGCTCGGCTTTGTGGTCTTCCGCTTGTTTTCTTGCGCCCCGAAATGGTGGGTTCCCGCAGATATAAGTCTCCCACTCTTCGCCTCCCTCCTCCAGATTGAACCGCCCCGTCGGCCCGCCCAGGTCCTGTTCTTCGGCCGAGGCCGTCACCGGCGGACAGACCTCCTCCCAATCGATGCGCAGCGCGTTGCCTGTCACAATGGTCCCCGTGGCATGGAGCGGCAGGACCAGCGCCCGGGCCTCCGTCTGGCCGATGAAGCGCACGTCGCATTGAAATTCGGCGATCAGCAGCGACAGGCGGGCAATCTCGGCCGCGAAGCTCTTGATCTCGATCCCGTAGAACTGGATGAGGGAGATTGCCGAGCGCTCCAGCGCCTCTCCCCGGCGGCGCATGATCTCGTTCTCGATCTCGCGCAGGCGGATGTAGGCGATGACGAGGAAGTTGCCCGATCCGCAGGCCGGGTCGAACACCCTGATACGTGACAGGCGCTGTCGCAGGTTGAAGAGCTTGCGCTTGTTCGTCCCCGCCGCCTCGAGCTGTTCGCGCAGATCGTCGAGGAAGAGCGGGTCCAACACCTTCTGGATGTTCGGGACCGAGGTGTAGTGCATCCCCAACTCGCCGCGCTCGTCCTCGTCGGCGACGGCCTGGATCATGGAGCCGAAGATGTCGGGGTTGATCGTCTTCCAGTCGAGTTCGCCCGCGCGCAACAGGTAGGCGCGGGAGGTGCGCGAGAAAGTGGGACAGCCGATGTCATCAGCGAAGAGGCCCCCGTTCACGTAGGGAAACTTGTCGGCCCAGGAGGGGAAACCTTGGCGCGCGGCGCCGTCGGGCGCCTTGGCATTCATGGCGTCGAACAGGCGCAGCAGGACGTCGCGGGTGTTCGAGCCATCCGCCTCGGTTATGGTCTGGACGGTGGTGGTGAAAAGGTCGTCGCCCTGGAAGATGCCGGTGTCCTCGGCGAAGAAACAGAAGATCATGCGCGCCATGAAGCGGTTCAGATCGCCGCGCTTGTCGGCGCTGCCCCAGTCGGCGTTGTCCTTCAGGAGCTGGACATAGAGGCGGTTCAGTCGCGAGGTCGCCTTGATGTCGATCGGGTTGTTCTTGACCTCGGCGACTGTGGAAATCCCGGCGAGGGGCAGGAAGAAGCCGAAATTGTCGCCGAGCTCATCGTAGCGGCAAGAGAGGATCTCGCCGGAGCCGATCTCCTCGGCCTCGACCTGGGTGCCGTCAGTGGCCAGGATGAACTTGGCCTTCTGGCGCTCTGTCAGCGAGCTGGCCTTGAGACGGGCAAGGGTCTCGACCGTCTGCCCTGGATCGGCGACGGCGATGTGGATGTTGTTGCGCTGGAGGACGCCGCCGACGTCGGATTTGTTGGTGTTGCCCGAGCGGAGGCGCTTGATCGTCGCCTCCTTGTTGCCGAAGGCGGCGAGGAAGGCGAATGGGAACTCGGCAGCGTCAAAAGGCTGCTGCGCGAGGTCAGAGACGGCTTCCTCGATCTCGACGGCGTTCATGATATTGATTCTCCCAGCCTTTTTGGTGGGAGAATGGCACGTTCGGACAGGTGCTTTCCAGTGCAGAGCCATTGGCGGTCGATGGACGGCTTAAATCGGTCTGGCTGTCCGACACAATCCGCGCGTTCACACGGTCCGGCTACTGACGCGGTCCGCCCTGTGATACTTCAACACCCAAACGGGTGATAAGCTCGTTCATAGTCTCCATGGAGAAACTTACCTCCTGCTATCCAACGGGCTGTGATCCTCAAATCTCAGGCCTCAGCGGAAGGTGGCCTCCTTACGCCTTTTACTACCACACAGGCCGCCTAAAAGATGATCCCAAAGGACCAGCCCGAAATTTACACCTGCTTGCCGGACACTACCATCGAGACCCCGCGCAGGATCACGCTTGCAGGGACAAGAGCAGTGCGGCGAAGAACAATGTGATCGTCCGGGACATAACAATTAGGCACGGCTTCACTGGGGTCACGCTTCGCCGCTGATCGGCAATCTTCCTCGCCAAGGGAGATTCATCAGAAAAGTATTTCGTCTATTCGACCGTTGGCCAATCTCACGGTCAGCGACGGCGAGGACGTCCAACGCGACATGACCAACATAAAGGATCAGTCCCTCGCAGCGGCGGATTTTCGTAGCCCTCTTGGCCAAGGAAAGGCACAGCCATGCGTCACGAAACCTCTCGCGGTTCTTTCGTTCCAACCAATTCCAAGGCGAACATCTGCATCGCCTCTACCATGTTGACCGCCGGCTCTCTGGTCGGTGATGACACCTCGGGTCCTCTTCCCGCGCGTACAGGAGCTATCGCGCCGCACTGCATAATAGCCATCGCTGATCCGGTAGCGTTCAACTGTCGCCGCTCCATCGTTCTCGGGGAGTGTGTCTCATGACAAGATGCGTCTCGCCGCAGACTCGCCGGACACCGACTGCCTGGAAGGTTGTCGGACGATGCTCGTTGGCGTCTGTCGGCAGCCGAAGGCTGAGGCGCTGGCATCAGGTGCGCATTTCGCAACCCACCGACCAAAGGATCCATATGGGGCACAGTGCGGGGCACCGAGCGGAGGGCCTTCCTGCACGTGGTTATCGACGTAGCTTCCGGGGCCATCGGGTCCTTGGAGTGCGTTATGGTCGAATGCTGCACAGGCATAATTGGCGGCCTTCCCAGTCGCCAAGGAGATTTTTTTCTGCCCCTTATGGTCCCATCTCCTTCGCATGACATACACGCAATCATCATTGAGCCTTGCTGAGCTGCGCTCGCGCATCGAAAACGGCACGGTCCCGTCTCCCAACAGGACCGCGATACTGGCGTTTCTCGACCTCGCCCGAGCGGCCCATGGGGCGGAGGCATTTCAGGATCCCGATGTGCTCGCATCGGAAACAGAATTCTCGACTTGGTTCCCCCGGGTTCCGGACACTGAGCTTGCCGCGGCGTATTGTGACGCAGCCATTTACGGCCGCTGCCGGGAAAGCATCCTGCGCCACGTACGGCTGGCCGGCGCATGGCCTGACGACCCTTATACGCTTCTGAACCAGCTTGCCCGGGAATGCCGGCGCCCTGAAGTGAATAGAGTGTTAATGGAAGCTACGTTCCCCGGGATGAGCCTGCGCGCGTTGACGCGGGATGTGGCAATGGCGGCCGATCGCGACCTCCGCGGGACGAGGAGGTCCGAATTCCGGAAATCGATTTCGACAATCGACTGGTTCAGGACCGATCCAAGGGTCGTGAGTGCCGGGATCCTTGGCCCGGACGAAATCGGGCCCATGCCCGCGTATCGCGACGGCGACAAGCTGCGTGTCGAGTTGCCAAGGGGACTTGTCGAAATTCTGGATCACGTTGCGGTGGGTCATGCCCTTTATGCACGGCGCGCATTCGAACTTGCGGTAGATTTCGGAATACTCTCGAAGGATGGGCCCGACCCCGGCTGGTCGATGAGTATCGAGGACGCTACGCGCTACCATGCCGCTGTCAAGGAAAAGGTCTCATCGGACGCCGCTGACCTCTATCTCCGGGCGCTACTCTCTTTGCTTCGGATCACCGATCCTGCAATCGTGCCGCATGATGTCACCGCGGACCGGGTGCGTCGACCGGAGCGCTACGAAGCAACCCTCGAGCCTCGGACAGAAAAAACAAAAAGGAAGCCGGTGATCCTGCCCGCCACTGTTGAGGCGGAAGTGCTGGCTTTTGTCGAAGACCGATCGGCCTGCCGCAGGCGGGTGCGAGACTTGCGCCGGGTTCTGCGAGATCTTCTGGAGGCAGGCTTCGACATCGACAGCGCCACTTTTTTCGCTGACGCCGTGGCGTTCTTGGAGAACTCATTCGCGGAACGCGCCGACGTCACACGGCGCTCATACCGCGACGTCCTTCGAACATTTCTTGCCCATACGAACCGTCTGTCGCCTTGGGATGGCTTGATCTCTCGCGCCCATGTTACGGACGCGAGTGGCGTCGACATGTCGGGGCTGATGCTTATGAGAACGTATGCCGAAAGCGCCGATCCACCGATAACCCCCGCAGAAGTCGACGCAAATGTCGCACGCAAGTTTCTCCTTCAAGCCCAAGGGCTCCGGAATGTCCCGAAATGCCTCGCGGGGCTCGATTCTCTTGACGCCTTGCGCTCGGAGCTTCCCGGGCTCTTGCCCGGGCCTGCAATCGGGAACCAGCGATCCTGGCTCTCGAGCCATAACGGCGAGATGTCCAAGGCCTTGGAAAAATCGTTGCGATCAGACGCCGAAGGCGCGGGTTACGGCAAATTCGCGGTGAAAGAACAAATCGTCGCGGTTCGGCGCCTGTTCTCGCTGACGACCAACAAGACGCTTTTCGACGCCACGATCGAGACCATTCCATGGCGCGAACTGATTGCCAGCGCCGATGCGAGCCATCCTCGGGAAATGTACCATTACCGGTTGGTATTGCTCCGTCTCGCTGATCGTGTTGACCGCGCGTGGACACCCGGCTGGCGGGAACTCCAGACCCGGATCGTGAAAGCAGGTGTTCCGCGCGCCGAGAACCCGGTCGACATTCTGATGAGCGTGGCAGCCGATACCGGGCTCGAGCCCTGGCAGCTCGATCGCGAATGGGCATGGGCCCATGAGCGTTCGTTGCGTGCCGACCTGCGCCTGACCTTCGCGCGCAACATCGCCCGTTTCGACGCGCTGCGGAGGATCGAGGCGATTGCGGGGGCCGGGCTCATGCCCACATACCCGCTCGGGCCCATGCCACCGCGCGGGTGCCGGTTGAAAAATGCCCACTTTCCTCTTCCGTACCGGCTCGAGGCGGCCCTCGAAGGCGAGACCAAGCAGGTTCTTGAGGCGGCGCATTTTGTGTGGCGCTGCCTGCGGGCGTTCGGCGTCCATGCCCGCGGCGACGATCCCGCGCCCGCCGCCCTGCTGGCAGATCAGCATCTCGAACGCATTCTGGCAGAGCAGTCTTTCATGACACAAAACTCCGCCCGGCTGCATGTCGCGCGGATTCGCGATTTGCGCGAGAGCCGGCCCGGCCTGATGTAGATCGGTCACGACGCCTTCAGTGACGGATTCTTTTTCCGTTTCGCTGTGACGGGAACCATCTCCTGAAAAACAGGAGACCCCCGATGCTGCCCTTCGCAAAATTTCATCCCGCAACCCTCGTAGACCTGCACACCTGGTCGACGCTGTCGCGCAACGAGATCCGCCCGTTTCTGACGCGTTTCGGGATCGAACCCCTGGGCTCGAAATACCCGATGCTGCGGGTCTACGAAGCTGTGCTCGGTCTGTCGCCAGACGGTGAGGTCGAGGAGAAGATGCTGGGACAGGGCCTGATCCGGGTCAGCGAGGCTGCCAGCATGATCGGGCTGACCCCCGATGCCCTGCTCTCCAGACTGCGCACCAAGAAGACCGCGTTTCCACCACTTCACGTCTTCGGACCAAAGCGGAACCTGATGCTGCGGGCGCAAGTCGAAGAGATGCTCCGGAGCCCGCGAAACGCATGGCACGGCCTCGATCCGATCCCGGGACACGCCCTGCCGGCGTCCCGGCTGGCGCGCAGGCTCAAGGTTGCGCAATCCCGGATCGACGCGCTGCTCGAGGATAAGGACAATCTTCCGGCCCAGATCATCACGCGGGGGCACGTCCATTTCATCGTCACCGATGTGGCAATCAGGCTCGGGTCCTCGACCCCCGCCAAGGCAGCGGCCGCGCAGGACGCGCCGCCAACACCCGAGACCGAGGACGACAGGCCGAGCGCCACATCAACGGGTGCCATGACCGGCGGCCTGTTTTCCGCCGCCGCAAAACACGCCGCCCGCCATTCCAGCACGCCTGAAACCTGCACGGAGTCCGGGCCCGATGCACGCCGAGGCGATGGCGCGCACACGGTCCCGGCCGAGGCGAAACTGTCGGGAACATAAGGCACCTCTTAGTTCCCGGATATTTCGACTCGAGCGCACATTTTCCCTTCGCCTGCACGCCAGGCGGCCAATCTTCCCCTCGAACCAGATGAAAGGATTTCCCATGAGTTCGAACATGAAAAACCGAAACCCTATTGTGGCGCGCCCCTCAAGCCGGGGGCCGGTCACGCTTCGGGATGTACACGACAGCGCGTCCGATGCACGCCAACGGTCGGCCCTGCGCCGGCTCGCTCACTTTTCCGGCGCCCCGCTCGAGAGCATGCCCGCGGACATCGACTGGTTCGAAGCGCGCTTTCCGTCCGACGGCTTCGACGAGGCGGCAACCTTCTGGTCCAGTTTCCGGGCCTACCGGAACTGGCGGAACACCGTCCGCCGCGCGATCCGTCGGCATCTCGTCGGCCTTGGCTCTTCCGTCATGCGGACGCGCCACGTTCAGTCGAGTCTCGTCTCCCGCACAACAACGGTGCCGGACCCGGCGATCACGGCGAAACTGCTCAGGCATACCGATGCCGATTTTGTAAAGGCCTACTATGCGAATTTCCGCAAGGCCGCATCCGGCCCTAAGTCCGACTGACTCCCGAAATCGCGCGGCCGAGCAAACCGACGGCCGCGTGCTCGCCAACGACCAGGAGTGACGAATGGGTCTTTTTTCCAGTGCCTCGCAAACGGCCATGGCTGCCGCTCTGCCAGCCTCAAAAACCATGCAGACGGTGTTCGCCGAGACTGTCGACGACACCGAACGCAACCGCATCGCGCGCGTGGCGGAGTTCTTCAGCGCACCGCTCTCGACCTTCGACGGCGACGGAACCGATCTGCTTGCCTGGTTCGACATCCATTTCCCGCCACTCAAGCAGATCGGGGCGGGACCATTGCCCGGTGCCGCCCGGGACTTCTGGTCGACAAAGGCTGCCTATTCGAAATGGCGCGAGGTCGTCCGCCGCCGGATCCGGACAACCCTCGGTTTGGTCGATGCGCAGAAGGAGCTTCGTGCGCGCGTGGATGGCTGGACCCCGTTCCTGGCGCTCCTGAAGGATCTTTCGAAGGATCACGGTCCGGTGCATTCCGGGACACTGGGCGCGATCCAGACTTTCTCCGACCGCGCGCGGGCGGCCGGCATCGACCCGATGGACCTCACGCCCGAAATCGTTCCGCCCTTCCTGGACGGAATGCCGGCGCACGAGCGGGACGCATCCGGGATTGCGCTCAAAGCACTTGCGCGCCACCGCATCTTCCCGCAGATCGCGGCATTTCTGCCGTCGGACTTCGACACAGCCTACCTCATCCCAACGGCACGTACGCCCGTGCCCGAGTCCGTGCGCAAGATGATCGACGACATGATCGAGGTCGCGCGCTACGACCGAAGCACGTATGACGACGTCTCCGAGAGCTGCACCGAGAACTTCAACGCGAAAACGGCCATGACCTACTCCGCTGCGCTGGTCGCACTGGCCCGGGCCGCACAGGACACGGGGACAGTGGAGCTTGCGTCCTTGAATTGCCTCGACTCCCTCTTCGAGAGCGAGGTCCGGATCAGCGCCATCCGCCACTGGATCGACCTCGCTGAAACAGATGCCGGGTTCAGTTTGAGGACCGCCGCAGGTTACGTGCATATCATCGCGCACATCGGCAAGACCAATGGTCTCAAGACCAAGAAATGGCTCAAGACCCTCAAAAAGAACCCGAATCTGCAGGAGGGCTATGCATCGGCGGGAAAGATGTCCCCCAAGAACCGCAAATTCTGCGAGCGCCTCATTCACAACCCCGCGGAAGTTCGAACCTTTCTCAGGCAGCACGTTCTCTACCAGGAAAGGTCGCAAGATATTCTCGCCACCGACAAGCCGTTGACCGCATCGCAACTTCGTGCCGCGCGAAGGTTTGCGACCTGCGCCGCGTTTGCCGCGCTTGAGATCCGCGGCGCAGGCTTGCGGAGAAACAGTGCCCTCGCCGCGCAGTGTGATGGCGTCGGTCAGAACTTCTTCCGAAAGACGATTGGCGACAAGAAGATCTTCGAGCTGCGGGTCGCACAGAAAGACATGAAAGGCGAGTATGTCGAGCTGCCACCCATTCACATCCGAGATGACAAGTATTGCGGCTACGAGGTTCTGGACTGGTATCTCACGA
>Ga0307939_1001007_pt1 | contig 14842 bp, 32 predicted proteins | sample OrgLakmetagen122_FD_201844 | JGI IMG/M metagenome (GOLD analysis project Ga0307939, IMG submission 201844) | Saline water microbial communities from Organic Lake, Antarctica - #122 | ecosystem: Environmental > Aquatic > Non-marine Saline and Alkaline > Saline | place: Antarctica: Organic Lake... | reverse complement strand
TGCGGTTAGTGGCTTGCTCATGCAGATACGCGGCCCAATGGCGGCGCCTCCTTGAATAGGTGCCGGGCGTCATCACGACGTGCCAGCGAGGGTTGGCGGCGTCTCACGACGTGGCCAAAAAGGGTTATTGCTTCTGAAGGATCCGGACAGCATCTACCAGGCCATGCTGGCGTACACGACACTCCTTGTACCGGGTGCCCCACACAGCCATGACAGGGACGATATCCCCGCCGGTACCATCAGTCAGGCTCGGCAGAGTCTTGGGAACCTTGGTCAGCAGGTTCTCGGGGATCGTTACCTGCGGCGATGTTATTGAGCATCCGGAAAGAGTCACTGTCAGGAGGGATGCACACACTGCGAAACACAGGCGTCTGGATCTCACGAACGATTCCCCTGTCAATAATGGTTTCGGTGGGTTTGATCTTGCTGATCTGGCTTTCCATTTCCCTGGCGACGGCGCCCAGGTCTTCGCGGATCTCGTTGGCCATGAGTTGCGCGGCAGTCATAGCTGCCAGGTCTTTCGAGTCTTCCAGCCAGCCCTTCGCTGTCCAGCCCACGCCAAACGCGACAGCCGCAACGGCAACACCGATCAAGGCTTTGACTTTGAGCCCGAGGATCATCGTTTGACCTTCAGCGCTTCGACGGCATTTCCGCCGTAGTAGTACAGCAGGTTGGCACTGAACACCCAAGCTAAGGTTTGCAGCAGAGTGATCTTGTGCTCAGCCACGTTGACGGCGAACACGGCAACCAGGACACAGCAAAGACCGAAAAGGCTCACGTAGGCCATTATCCGACGGTGAAACCACCACTTTGCCGGATCTGGATGCTCCTGCTCGCTCACTTTCGGTGCTCCTCCGCAAACACCCGGCTCTTGAGTTCGTCTATCTCGTAGTAGAGCTTCTGTATTTCTTTGCTGCACTCAGAGCGCTCGTTCTCTAATGCGGTGGCGTGTCGCTGATCTTGAGCAGACATTAATTGCGTATAGCGCTGCTCCTGGGCTTTCATTGCGATATCAATGTCAGAAACCGTTGCATGCAGTCGCGATAGCTCAGATTCCATGTGATCGGCTAACCGAGACTCCCGGGCGCTTACATTCTCGTCCCGGGCGATGGAGTTCTTGCTCTTTACGCCGAACAGACCGATAAGCATGTAGCAGAACGTCAGAAGCACACCGCTGCCCAGGGCCCACAGTCCACCGCCATCCGAAAAGCTATTGGCTATGGCGCTAAACTGCATGTTGCGTTCCTGAACCGGTGGATTCTTTGCGATTGGGTGTTTTAAGGGTACTCCGCGAAGGGATCCCGTATTTCTAGTGTCCATGATGATTGGGACTCCAGATGTGCCATCAACAAAGTGAAGGCATCTCGTGAATTCTGCACAGCGAGAGAGTCACGTACTAGGCCGAAGTCCAGACCAGGTGCTATGCACCCTGCCAGTTCGTGTGGCCAGTTGGCCGGGTGGATCATTATGAATGTGCGCCCGCCGGGCACGTCGGTGACTTCCCAGCCCTGCGTAAACTCCCCGCCGGACGTGCGCTCTACTACGCCGGATCGGCGCTTTCTCAGTTTATAAACGCCTGGCGGTATGCAGGACTTGAACGGCTGGTTGCCGATCCATGGCCGCTCACACGTAAAGATCTGCAGGCCGTCAGGCAGCTGGATCGTCCCGAACGTGCCGGTGAGCGGGTGGTTTTCGTTGTTAAACGGTGAGTAATAAAACCGTTTTAGGATCAAATGTCCTGGGGTCATGCAATCAGCCAAAAAAAAGGCCCGCTGGTTTGGTGCGGGCCAAAAGGTGATAGATATGGAGATTAGTCTTAAGGGTACACATTTGTGACAGCATTTCAAGTAATACATTGCGCAGTTGATTACCTTCTTTACTTGCGTTACTCGGTAACTGCCTCTATAGTGAGGGCTCAATCATTGATCTGGAGGGATCACCCATGGACAAACCCACTTACAGAATTCCGTCCGGCATGGGCGGCATCTTTATCGTGAAGATCCAGCACGACGCTGGAAACGGCATGGTGCGGGTCCGGATCTACATGCCCGGCAACCCCGACTTTCACGGCCACGTACTGACCGTCAAACGCGACAAACTGGAGCTGGAACAATGAGCCTTGGCCCTATGAACATCGATTCCCAGGCGCGCATACTCGGCGCCTTTCTTCGCCGGATGGACAATCACGACCTGGAAATCGTTGCCGATATGGTCGCGCAAACGGACCAGGCAGGCGAGCAGCTGGGCACCTCGTCCCAGGTTGTGGTCCATCAACGTCTGGATTTTTTCCTCAATGCCTGTCTGCTGCGGATCAACCGAACCGATCGCGGCTCCATGGTCGCCGTCATCAATCAAGAAATGGAAAAGACAAAGGATCTCTCACAATGAGCAACAACCTAAAAGAGGCCCAGGTGCTGATTGCCGTAATGGAAACGCTCCACGCAAGCGGCTATCGCCTGGTCAACGTATTCGACTCGGAAGAATGGATGGGGCGGGACGCCACGGCGGAAGCTACCCGGGATGAAATCCTGGAATGGGCCATGGCATCCGATATGGGCGCCATCCGATACCTGGACACTCACGGCGAGCGCTTCACGCTGCACTTGGTTTTCGGGAATTCGCCGTGGGAAGTGATCGCTGACATCTCCGGCAAGGATCACGAGACGATCGAGCGAGGCAACCGCTTAATCATTCCGATCACTGACAAAGCAGAGGCAGCACTACGATGAGACTTCACGACGTACCCCTGGCATTGCGCGAACTGGCCATTGACGAGCAGAAGATCCAGACCCACAAGCGCCAGATCCATCAGCTTGAGACCCTGAAGCGGGATCGTTGCAAAAAACTTGGACTGATCCTGCAGGCCGGGCTAGATCCGGACAACTTCCCGCTGCGCATTCAGCTCGGTAGAGGCTTTGAGCTCAGAGTGAGCGACGAGCTGATGGAAGAAGGCGAGGATCACGTTCAACGGCAGCTACAAGTTCAACGGCATCTACAAGTGTGCAGATCGGAGCATTTGGAGGAACCCCAGTTAATAAGACTGCTTGAGGGGTGCGGTAAATGACCATGACTGGCGCTGAGCGGGTTAAGGCCCATCGAGCCCGAAAGAAACTCAAGGGCATCGACGTGAACGAGGCTACGCTGCAGAAGTTGCGCGCCTATCAGCAGCGCTGGGAGCTCCCCAGCCTGACCGTTGCCATCAACCACGCCGTTACCTTTAGTCGCCCCGAGTAACCCCGCCCTTCAACTCCGGCGCCAGCAGCAAAATCAGGCGCCGGTATCCCCTGCTGATTCTTTGTCGAAACGCTTCTTGAGTTACGCCCAGTCTGCTCGCTATGAGATCATCACTGTACCGAACAGGCCCGTCCTGTTTTGTGCTCAGGGTCTTGCCACGGCAGAGCCGGTCAATCAGAACGGCCTGGCGGTGATCCATCGTCAGCTTTCCCAGCAGATCCCTGGCGACCTGGTAGCGATCAGGCCAGTCGTTCAGTGTCGCGGTCTGCTCCCATACCCTTGATATCCCGGAATAGCCGGATCGGGCTGGCTGGTGCCCCTTCAGATCGAAGAACCTGCCAAGCGGGTGATTGCCCCCCCAGCCCGCATCTCGGTCACTGCTCAGTATCATCGTAACAACTCGATCTACCGACAGCTCCGCCCGGATCCTGGCATCACGAACCTGGCTTTTGGTGGTCTTGCTCATTCAGCGCTCCGCTTAAAGTGCTCTTTCCAGACGACTCGCCAGCCATTATGCCTGTGATCCCGCGACTGCATCCGTATCTGCCGGGTCGCAATTTCATTGACCATGGTTTGGTAATGGGTTCCATGCCGTTGCCCCAGGCTATCCAGCATCTGGCGGTACCCTTCCCGATTTTTGGCATCGGCCAGGTCAACCAGTCGATTCGCCAGGCAATGGATTGGCTGGATCCCCAGCTGCTTCGATAGTGTCTGGTCGTTTTCTGTCATTTTGACAGGATCTCGTCGATCTGAAGCCAGCGCGTCAGCGTGTCCCGGGCTTCCTTCACGTCCTGGCGCAGGGTCTTTTTGCCGTTGCGCTGGCCCGATAGCAATAGCTTTTTGCTGGCATGGTGCAGACAGCCAGTGTCGTCCTTCACGCGAAACAGGCCATGCACCATGTAAACGTCTATCTCTTTCAGCTGTGACACGTCACGAAAATAATCCGGGTACAGCTCGGCCATGGCAGGGCTCGGATCGGTAACCGGATTGCGCGGTCCTGCATGCGAGCTTATCCATTTTTTAAATTCTTCGAATTCTCCCAGTGGTTTACCGGCACTCGGCACCAGTATTCCGCCGCAAAAAGCGCCCGGCAGATCGCTATCCAAAGGCGACCTGCAGATCCTGATTGCCCGCTCACTTTGGATAGTGTCGACTCCGCACGTTACGCAGGTAAATTTCATCCCCTTACTCCAGATCGGCATTGGTTCAAGTTTCCCTCGGCATACTCCAGGCGTCGTCAGCGAGGGAGATAGGCAAACGGGCTGACCATTGACGAAAAAATCGCTGGCATGCTCTGGCAGATCTTTCTGCGCCCCGCAAACATTGCATTGATATTTCATGCGTTACTCCATTTCCGTAATGATGATTGCGCCAGCCTCGCCCCACAGCTTCGTTACCCGGCTGTCCCAGACCGTGCAATCCTCTGAAAACACGGCATCTAAAAGGCTTTTTTCGAGGTTGTCTTTATCCGGACGGACCTGGTGAGGTTGGCCGTCCATAACGTCGCGCTTTTTCTGCGACCAGCTTTTCGGCATCGGGATGATGAACGTGATATGCGCCCCGCTTTCCGGCACTGATACCTTGCGAAGCCTGCATTCGTCCTTAAACGCCCAGTACCTGGCTGTGGCTGGCCGCTTAATCCACTTGTCACGTTGGGTCATGCGAGGTTTTGGCACTGGCGTTATTCGGTATCTCATGCGGCGCTCTTTACCTCGCCTTATTCTGCAATTTTGAGCAGGCCCATGTTGAAAAGGTGCTCTTGTGTTTTCAGTATCGCCTTATAATGGAGCAAGTCCCTCTCATCTCTGGTGATCCCATATTTCACATATTCGCCGTCGATCAGTGCATGGCATGCCGAGCAAGCCCAGGCTCCCATCCAGTCCGGGTGCTTTGCGCCTATACCTGCGCCGTTAAGATGCGCCAGAACCACGGTTTCCGGGTTGCCGTTGCAGATATGCGGTGTGCCAACGGTGCAAGCCTGGTTGCGGGCGCTCTGCCGGATTTTGCTAACCTTGGGTCTGCTCGCGGATTTCATGGGCGCCTTGGCCTTCAGCGAGGACTTTGCCTTGAGGGGCTTCTTGGTTTTCAACGGCGTTTTGCGTTGTAGCATCAGACTTCCGCACTCGCATCGAACGACGCGACATACCGGCGTTTTACGTCCGGATCACTTTCGTCCTCCCTGGCGATCTTGCCGCCGTGCGCAAGGAATCGATTCGTCTGAGCTGCAATCGTTTCGCTTGCCTGTATTTTCTGTTGCTTGGTCGTCGGTATAGCGCCGGATCTGATTCCTTGCTGATCCCGGCCTACCACCAGAAACGGAACGTGGTTTTTATGTCTCATCGATCATTGCTCCCGCCATATCTTCAATCTGTTGAGGGTCCAGGCCTGGCCAATATCGCTTGGCAATATGTCGGCAGAACCCCTGCATGACTTCGTAAAATTCGCTCTGGTCCATGGACTCGTAGCTCAGACTGCGCGGTATCAGATGCAGACAGGCGCCCACTTCCGGAACCACGATGGCCATTTCGTCGCAGCCTACCCTGGCCTCCAGCTGCAGGCGCTTCAGAACCTTGTGCGGATCCATGCCCTCAAAGGCTTCAATGTTGTCGGTACACAGCCAGCCCAGCTGGTGAGCCAGGCGGTGGAACTTGGGATTTCGAGGCCGACGAAACTCCACGAACACCAGATCCCCTGTCCGGAATCCCTTTTCCCGCAGCCGCAGCTGCGTTGATCGATCCGCCGGCACGAACTGCCCTTGCTGAACACGCAGCGCGTATCGGTCCTTAGCCTTCGCCAATCGGCTTGTCCTCCACGAAGCATGCCGTCCCGTTCATAACCGCCACGCACGTCTTAGACGCGATTTTGCCCGCCGCCTGGCGCTGGGATATTTTCCAGTCCGGCTCCGGCAGTCCCTTGGGAAATACCCGGTGGGATCTTTGCTTAACGGGGTCGTTGACCAGGCCCAGGATCAGCGCAATGTCTGGAAAGCGATACGCGCCATCCCCCTCCGATAATTTGCCTTTGAGCCTCGTGAAGATGCTTTCCAGCTGATCCAGTGAGAACTGTCCCAGTGACCTGGCCCATTCCCGGCGCATGATCTTTAGCTCCTCCTCGCTTTCCCATAGCGTTCCGCATCGTCCGGTCCCGTAGATCGTTTGGATCCTGGCGAAGAACAGCGAGGCCTTGGCCTTTTCGTCCTTGCTAAACGCCGCCTCAGAAGTTGTCGACGGCGTATTGCAGATCTGTTTGCTGCCTGATGAGCTCTGCGCTGCGACCTGATCGAGTATTTTTCCGACGTGTTTCATTGGGTCCACCTTGCTTGCGTTCGTCATTGCGCTCTATGGCCAGTCGTGTCCACTGCTTTCGCAGCTTCTCGGGGCTCAGGATATTTTTATGCCAGAAGTGATGCTGCTGGGACCAAGCGATCAGCGCTCGGATAGCGCCCTCGGGCCGGTTGTCGCGGTGTCGCAGTAACCGGATCTCGTTAGCCCAGCCGATCATATTCCGGGTAGCCGGTGCGTCCTGGCCGATGTTGTGGTCGACGGCGCGAGCCATGAGCTCCGCGATATCGAGATCAACCTGCTCGCCCCACTTGCGACCGTTTGGGCTTTGAACGACGGCGCCGGGTTTCATAGCGACGGGTGGTTTTGCTTTCGGGGAAGGTTTCGATCGATCGGTTTCATCAGCGCGGTCGGTGCTTTGCACGACCATACTCTGCGAAGCAGAGTTAGTAGTTTGTCTTTTGTCTATTGTGTGTACCCAATTAGGGTACTGAATTGGTACCCAATTACGGTACTTAGTACCCTTTTTGAAAACCGGGGAAGTTGGTGCCGTTTTACGGTTCAAATTCGGGTTCTCTGGCGGGCGGGTTTTCTTGTCAGGCTTTATCCATTCGTGGGTTTTTGTGTTGATCTTTATCGGACCGTGCGAACTGCCTTCGCGGATCACCACGTTTTTACGCAGCAGCTGGGCCAGGATCTTCGCCGCTTTTTTCTGATTGATCGCCAGGCCTTCGCCCAGCTGAGAGCCTGAGATCTTGTCTTTGCCCTTGTTAAAACCGAACGTCTTGCGACAAATGAAGATGCACATGGCCAGCTCAAGGGCGGACAGGCGCGATTGCGGGAGTGCTTCCATCACGGAGTTGACTATCCGCGTGTAGCCGTCTGACAGCTGGGGCTTGGTATCTTGGTCGGGGATCTGGTCAGTCACAGCCCCCCCATAACTCGGCAAATAGTGAACGGCGCTCATGGGGTGGACTCCCAGCGCTTATCGAGCCTGCTTGTGCCAAGGTCCAGTCGATACAGAGCCAGCTGCTTTTTGAGCGCCTGGTAGTTCTCATGAGCTGAACTCCCGCCTGCTACGGCATACCGCAAGGCAAAGGCCAGCATCCGCAATCGGATCCGGAATATTGCTTGCTGGCGTTTGCACAAATAGAGGATTTTTTGCATAATTAGATTTCTCGCTTCTAGTGAGTAAGCCTCGGTGATCCCTCCAGATCGTTTAGCCGGGGCTTTTTTATGCCTGAAATTCAGGCGTGTGTGTCGCACAGTTTCCGCAGGGTGGCCGGAACATGGCGCAAAACTTCTGCGCTTTTTTAGCCTTCGCGTTGCGCGCACTGCTGATATCTTTGGGCCGATCCCCACCTCGGCTTGCATAATGGCCAGCTCAGTCATCTCACCGGCACCAGGTACTCGCCCCTGGCAGGGCGTTGCTCATAGTTGTATGAATTTCACCCATTACAGGTAATGCTTTTGTGGCTTGGTCGGTCACTATGATCGACAGATTCATACACAAAAGTGCTTTGAACATGCCCGCGTCGAACCAACTCGTTATAGACATTTTCAAACGTCGAAACGGTAATGTTGGGCCGTTGCCCGGCTGCAATTTTGACGACAGTGGATCGTGAGATTCCCGCGTTATTTGCGATATCGGTCCATTCGCCCTCGTTCTTCTGGACTTGCTTGAGTCCCAAGGCCAGGGCTTCAATTAACTTGCTTTTCACGGTAAGCCTCACCTTGTAAGGAATGTATTACTCACTATAACGCTAATACTTTTCTCGCTGCAACTAGTAAAATTCTGCCGGACGCTGAGTTACAAAAAAAAGGGACGTTAAATGGGAATCCAATCAGTCTTGGCTCGAAACGCTAAACGTCTGCACACACTGCAAGGGCGTAGCCAGCGCGATATGGCCATGATTGCCGCCGTGTCGCAAAAAACTATCTCAAACCTGGAAACACCGGATTCGCAGATCTCACCAAAACTGTCCACCGTGGCTGCGATCGCTCGCTATTTCCGGATTCACCCGGCGATTATGCTGATGGACGGGATCACAGACGATGCTCTGACAGACGCTGAGCTGGGCTCGATGATCGAGCAATTCGCGGGACTACCGCAGCGCCGTAAGCGCCAGATCATGGACCTCATAAGCGATCTGAGCAGCCTCGGAAGCGACTAAAATATAATTGTCTTTTCAACATTGTACAGTCCAGCCTCACGACGATAAGGCGAGGCATGGTATGGTCCTGCATCGAAATTCTACACACATTCATCGCAGGAGCTCTTTGAATGAACACTGAGCAACACGAAAGCATTGCCCATCACATTGAAAAACTGGATACCGTTCTGACGTTCCTTTCCGATCACGAGAAAGTTGGCGCGCCCGACGGCGAGCACGTTGCCGCGATCCTGGCCGAATCCGCTTTACTGAGTCTGCACCAGCTGCAAGATACCCTCACCGAACAAAACGACAAAACGTAACTCAAAAGAAACCTTGACGACCAACATTGTCCACATTTGAGTAAACTAACACTTGAAATAAACCGCAGTGAGTTATACATTACCCATGAACCTTTGGAGGGATCATGGAATGACTGCTGTACAACTTCACAAGAAACACTACTTGCTAGACAGCGACGGCTTTTTCTCCCCCGCTGAAATGCGCGAGCTTGTCACCTGGGTCCAGGGCCTGACAGTCGACGAATCCGCGTTCATCAACCACGTCTCTACTGAAACCGTGAAAGCACACCGCCGTTCGTTGCGCGAGAAGACCGAGCAGCATTGTGGCATCGGTGTTCTGACGTTTTGCCTGGTTCACGGCTATATCCGCCCGGTTGAGCCAACCACTACCCGCTTTTCATTACGCCCGCGATCGACGTTTATCGTCGAATCCGCTGTGTCTGATCAAAAATTAGGAGGATCCATATATGGGCGCCGTTGAACAAGACATTGACCGACACGCAGACGAGACAAGCGAGGCGGATCTGCCGAGAGAGCGGGCTGAAAAATTCTTCAAACAGGAGCGCGAGAATCTGGCGAGCGAGCTGGCGAGCGGCCAAGCACTGTACGCAAACAATGCACGGATCCTGGACTTTGATTGTGTGATCGATCGCTTATGCGACGAACTGAGACGTGAGCACCGTGCTGCCTTGCTGCTGTGTTGTGGCAAGCCAAACCTGGCCGCAGCGCAACTTGACGCGATCATCGATCGCGCAGCGCAGAGCCTGGTTGACGATTTCGAGCAAACCTTTATTGAAAGCATGGAGAACGCCAATGACTACTAACGCCGTTGCGGAGCACCGACCGCAAGAGATAACCCAGTCGCGCAATGACAGCGCGGCACCGGAAACGATGAACCCCGCACGGATGATTGCGCTGGCCATCGAGAAAGGCGCGGGCCTGGATCAGCTAGAAAAGCTGATGGATCTGCACGAGCGCTGGGAGGCGAACGAAGCGCGCAAGGCCTTTGTTCGTTCAATGGCGTCGTTCAAATCAGCGCGCCCGACCATCTACAAAAACAAGGACGTGGGGTACAACTCAAAAAAAGCCGAGGGCGGATCGGTCAGTTACAGCCACGCCACGCTGGATAACATTGATGAAATCCTGGGCGAGCACTTAAGCCGAGTTGGTATCTCATACACCTGGCGCACCAAGAACCTGGAACAGAACTGGGTAGCAGTCACCTGCATCCTGACTCACGAGCTGGGACACAGCCAGGAGACGACTTTGAGGGGCCCGGCTGACGTGAGCGGCAACAAGAACCCCATACAGATGATCGCCTCAACCATCACCTATTTGGAGCGCTACACATTGCTTGCAGCCACTGGCACATCAGTGCGCGGAATGGACGACGACGGCCAGGCCAGCGCGCCAAACCCCCGCGTCCAGGCCGCTGCACAGCAGCGAAAAGAGTCGGCGCCAGGCAACCAGTCTCAGGAATCCGGATTCGTTAATGAGGGCCAGCGCAAATCGCTGCAGAGCGCGATCGAAAAGGCCGGAACCACGACCGAGCAATTTTGCAGGGCCGCCGGGATCGACAGCCTCGCCGGTCTGAAATCCGAGCGCTTCAAGGGCGCAATGATGAACCTGGGCGCCAAAGCCAAGAAGCGGGAGCAGCAGCAATGAGCGATTTTGAGATTGTCGAATGCGATCAAGGTGACAACGATTGGCACCAGGCGCGATCCGGAGCAACAACCGCAAGCATGTTTTCCGAGGTCCGCAAGGTCACGGACGGGCTCAACGAGCAGATGCAGAAGTATGTGAACGCCATTCGGATCGATGGCCTGGACAAAAAGGACGCCATGGAAAAAGCAGGATACAAAGCGGCTCCGAAATCCAAGCGGATCGAGAGGGCCCTGGACGGCGAGCGCGTCGGTGACTACACCAGCGCAGCCAAAGACTACGCTTTTCGCCTGGCGGTTGAGCGCATCACCGGCAAGCCGCTGGACGGCGGCTTTACTACCTGGGCTATGCAGCGCGGCAACGATCTGGAACCCGAAGCGCGGGATCTGCACGAACGGCGGATCGGCATGATGATCGAACACGCCGGTTTTGTCCGCACCACCGATGGCAAGTTCGGCGCCAGCGCAGACGGGCTGATCGAGCCCGACGGCGGGGCCGAGTACAAGTGCTTGGTAGATCCGGCCCGTATGCGCCAGGTCATTGTTGAGCAGGATCTGAGCGAGTTCATGGATCAGATGCAGGGCGGCATGTGGATCACTGGGCGCAAATGGTGGCACTACGGCCTGTACTGCCCGGATCTGAAAGCCGCAGGCAAAGAGCTGATCCTACACCGCGTTCAGCGCGACGACGACTACATCGAAGCCCTAAAATCGGATCTGGTCGCGTTTGATCGGTACGTTGAGCACTGCAAGCAAAAGATCCTATCCGCCGATCTCTATTGCGGCATGGGCGATCACGTCGAAGCGCCGGAGCCCGTCGCCACTAAGCCCGCCACCAAACGTCCAAACGTTTTTGCAGCAGGAGCCACCGCATGAACACCTTGAGCCCACAGATCAGCCAGACCCCTGCAGTTCTGAGCTTCAACTATGAGACTTTCAAAGCACAGCTGGAAAAGCAGCTTGCGCAATATCGAACCGTTGTTACGCAAGACAGCGTGAAAGAAGCCCGCGAGCTGGCCACCGAGCTGAACAAGCTGAAGACTGAGCTGGATACCCAGCGAAAGGACGCGATCAAATTTGTGTCAGCGCCGATCAAACACGCCGACGACCAGATGAAAGAGTGCGTTGGCCTGGTCGCCACTGGTCGCCAGGAAATTCTGGATCAGATCGCAAAGTTCGACCAGGCGCGACTGGACGGCTTGCGCGACGAGCTGATCGCCTATCGTCAATATTTGCGCACAGACGCCGAAATCCTGCCGGAATTTCTCGGGACAGCAGACAACCTGGACGACCTTGTAAAGCTGGGGAGCCTGACCAAAAAAGATCGGTTGACTGATAAAGCAGTGCAAGCCGTGGCGGATCGCGTAAACGCTGAGCTGCAGCTGCAGCAATCGGTTGAACGGCGCCTGCTGGAACTCGAAAACGCCAGCTATCGTGCCGGGCTTTCCTCTCCCCTGGAGCGGGCCCACGTTGAGCACTTTCTGTTTGCAGATAAAGAAGCCTACGACACTAAGCTGGCAAACCTGCTTGACGTAGAAGTGGACCGTCAGCGCAAGTATGAGGCGAAGATCCTCGACAACGTGTACCGGGAACAAGAGCAGGCTCATAAGCAGCGCCAGGCCTATCTAGAGCGCGGGGACCGACTTTTCTACGGCGACGGGGAAAAGCAAAAAGCCCCTGAACCGGAGCTGGCAAAACCGACAGAACCGGAGCCCCAGGCACAGGCTGCACAAGAGGCTCCACCGGCCCGCGAGGAAAATGGCGCACAGCTTTCCAGCGGATCGGAGCGCCACTACATCAGCGTTTCGATGGTCGCGACACTGCCTGCGGGCATGAGCGAGGCAGACGTTCAGGATCAATTCCGCGAGTTTATTGAGGGCCCGGGTAACGTGCGTGTTGAGTGGATCGACGCCGCCCGCGAGGATCAGGAGAACGCGGCATGAGCAATCCAGGAGCGGTACTGACACAAAAGCAAAGACGCGACCTGATGGCTATGTCTCGCATCCCCGGATTTTCGCTAACCAAATGTGCCCGCGTTATGGGCCTGGGAAATTGCAAGCTGAAGGGGATGATTGATCGCGATGACAGCGAGCTTTACGACACTATGGCCAAAGCCTTCCCTAAATCGTTTGGCCCGGATCCCGAAACTCTCGAGCGTTGGGGCGCCCGACAAGTCGGCTACAAAGATATTAAAAAAATAAAGAAGCCAAGATCGCTGCACACGATCGCAGCAACTCAGCGATGGGATCGCGACCTGGAGGTAAATGGTGCCGCGTAAACTGCAAATAAAGAAGGTGCGCAAAAAGCACGACTCAACCAAAGCCGCCAGGCGCATGACCAGCAAGCTGAATACGTGGACCTGGCAATCCCTGGCCGCGATAGGCCCGGGCCCGGCTACCAGCGCAGAAATGAAGATGGGCGGATCCTGGCTCCCGGTAACGCAAAAGATGCAGTCCGTTTTTTACCGTGAGCCGATGGACTGGATCATTGCCATGAGAGCCCTGTGCGAAGCGCCGGACGGTGAGGTTTATATCGAGTCAGTTTCGTTCACGTTGCGCAACATGGCGTTGCAAGCGCTATCCCAGGACGAGGCGTTTGATACAGAGCTCCGCCGGTTTCTCATGGAAGACGTGAAAATGAGCCAGTGCGTGGACGTGGGCTGGATCGCACACACATTTATGGGCCCATCCTGGGAGCCCGACAGTGACAAGGTAGGCGCCTGGGTCAGTAAGGGGCTGGGATGGCTAAGCATTGGTTCGCCCTGGCGCAAGCGCCAATGGCACGACATAGATCACGACACCAAACAATCGCAGTTAGAAGGAAAGAAGAACCATGAGCACGAACCGCACGATGTACCGAGCACTGCAGAGCACCCGGCGGGCGGCGTTTGCCGCTGAGCTCATTAACCGCATGACGGTAGTGGCGATGGATCAGCACGAGCTGGCCAAGGCAACCGGCATCCCGCGAGATCAGATCAGTCGCTATTGCAGCGCCGGCGCGTTTCCGGGCCAGAAGAACCAGGTTCGACTGGCGCAAGCGCTGAACTGCGATCGCACGGATCTGCTGAGCAGCTGGAACACCGAGCGCTTAAAGGGCGACTACCTGAGCGTCCGCAACACCAGAAACAACTTAGTATCCATCGAGCTCAAAAAAGTCGTCAGCCTGCAGCAAGCAAACCGGATCATGCAGATCCTTGAAACAGACGCAGTAGCGTAACCGAGGCCGCTCTATGTTTCTGACCAAAGACGAAATCGCAAGACTGACAGGCCGCGCCCGACCCAACACACAAAAGTCTGTCCTGGGCGCGATGGGCATTGCTTACAAAGAGAACGGTATCGGTGAGCTGGTTGTGTCGCGAAAGCATGTTGAGCGGATCCTGGGCGGTGAGACGGCGGAGATCCATCACCAGGGCGACATCAACGTGAGCCTGCCTAACTTTTCAGTGATCGGAGGCTAAACGTGGCAATGAGCGGCAAAGAACGAAAGCGCCGGGAGCGGGAGCGTGAAAAAGCGCTTGGCCTACGGGATCTGCGACTGAGAACAACCGACGTAGAAAGATCACTGATTCACACATCTGCCTTGGTCGCCGGTTATGAAGACGTGACTGAGTACGTCCTGGATCTGGTGCGCCAGGATCGTGACACGTCACAGCAAAAGGTTTTGGACTGTCCGGACTGCCGGGGCCGTGGCTGCTTTACCTGCTGTAGCAGTGAGGCAGAAATCAGAATGCGAGATAAAACAGGAGCAAGGCCATGAGTGATGAACGACAAGCGTTTGAGCAACTGCATGCTATACCCAGCGGGGCTATATGGTGCGAAAACCGCGATGTTTACATACACAAAAACTATTCTGGTCTGGTTCTACACCCCATCAATGAATCATGGGAAGCGTTCTGCGAAGGGGCGCTGTGGCAAGCCAGCCGCCAGGATTTTGAGTGTGAGCCTGTGGCTGAAGTCGCGCAGGTTGGTGGGACACCCGTTGTTTTTTGGGATAAGTCGTTGACGGTTGGAACCAAGCTCTACACCCGTACTGCCAGCCGCCATGCGCTTTCCAGTTGTTCGGAAATCCCGAATAGCTCAGGCCATGCCAGCCGCCAGGCTGTGAGTGTGCCGGAGTGGATTAAGTGTAGTGATCGGTTGCCGGACGTTCTCGACGTGTGGATAAAAATGACAGACGGATCTGTAGTCGCGTGCTGGTCGAAGCTTGATGGA
>Ga0307939_1000935_pt1 | contig 15544 bp, 8 predicted proteins | sample OrgLakmetagen122_FD_201844 | JGI IMG/M metagenome (GOLD analysis project Ga0307939, IMG submission 201844) | Saline water microbial communities from Organic Lake, Antarctica - #122 | ecosystem: Environmental > Aquatic > Non-marine Saline and Alkaline > Saline | place: Antarctica: Organic Lake... | reverse complement strand
GCTTTGGTGTTGGGCTGAAAGCCAAACCAGCGCTGATAAGCGCCCACGTTATCCAGTGCTTTGTAAACCACCGATAAGCCAATGATGGCGTCGATGAGATAGCTGTTAATGCCCACGTTGAAGTACACGCCCAGCAGCATCGTGGTGGAATGCCCCAGCGCAAAAAGACTTACGTAGATTGCGATATGCTGCATTCGGTAAAGGAAGAAGACGACACCCAGCAGAAACAGAAGATGGTCGTAACCGGTGACCATGTGCTTGGCCCCCAGATACATGAACGCAATGAGGTTCACCCCGGTCGTTTCCTGAATGTATCCCTTGTCACCCTGAGCAATGGCATGGGCCAAAAGATCCGGGCTGATTACAAGCAAACCCAGCGTCAGGAATATCCAAATTAAGCGGCGATCGCCAGCGGCCGTGTTTGCACGCCCATGACCGCCCGACAAAGTTGACAACATAATGACTCCAATTTTTCGTTTAAAAAGCTGCAGTGCAGCGTGGCTTAAACAATCAAGGAGGCTTTGGGTGGACGGTCGAGCCGGTAACGAAAACTGCGGGGAGAGTCTCCGGCATAGGGAATAAGCTGCCGGAGTGAGATCGAATAGTTACCGATGAGGCGGAGTTTCTGCTGACCCTCGGTTTCGTGGCTATGATTACCGGCGTCATGATGCGGATGATTACCTGCGTTCTCGTCAAAATCATCGTGACTGTGTGAGTGATCACTATGATCTAACAATATAGATTCGCTCAGCTCGGCGAGACCATGAGACGACGTCTCACCGACGAACGAGAGCGTCATGCCGACCAGGGCAATCAGCAAGACAACAGGAGCAATCATTTTTTTGCGGTGGATGGCCGAAATCATAGGTGGCAGTTCGCTGGTTCGCTGTTGGCTAAATTTCAGGGCAGAGCCTATCATCCTCCCCAGGGGGATAGGAAGTAAAATGGTAAATGATCAAAAGCACGATTCACATCCGGATATCATCAAACGCCTGAAGCGGGCTCAAGGTCATTTGGGTAGCGTACTCAAGATGATTGAGGGCGGGCGGCCCTGTCTGGAATTGGCGCAACAGCTTCATGCCGTGGAAAAAGCCATTCAACAGGCAAAGCGGGTGTTGGTTCAGGACCACATTGAGCACTGCCTGGATGACGCGATTGGACCATTGAAACCTGATCAGAAAAGACGCGTTGATGAGTTCAAAGCCATTGCCCGTTATCTTTGACGGTTTGTGAACCATGCTTCAGATTCTAAAACATCGCACCTACCGGCACCTGTTTTTAGCTCAAGTGGTTGCTCTGATTGGGACCGGTTTGGCGACCGTCGCACTGAGTCTTCTGGCGTTTGACCTGGCGGGCAACAAAGCCGGTCAGATACTGGGCACTGCGATGGCGATCAAAATGACCGCCTACGTGCTGATCGCACCGCTGGCGTCGGCTCTGGCTGAGCGAGTGCCCCGCCGAATGCTGCTGGTGTCGCTTGATCTGGTGCGTGCGGTAACGGCGCTCGCCTTGCCCTTTGTTAGCGAAGTATGGGAAGTGTATGTGCTGATCGCTATACTCCAGTCTGCCTCCGCCGCGTTCACTCCCACCTTTCAGTCCACCATTCCAGATACGCTTGCGAATGAAAACTGCACTCACGTGTTGTGTAACGCACACCACAAGTGTGAATTAACCCGAGCCTATGAGCACGATGGGCAGCAATGGGCCTGGAAGATGGAAACCATGCTCGATCAGATTAACGAAGCGGTAAAAGACGCCGGAGGGTGCTTGCCGATGCAAGAGAGCAAAAAATGGCGGCCTAAATATCGCCTGCTACTTAAAAAAGCAGAGACAGAGTGCCCTGCGCCGAAAGAAAACCCAATAGATAGTAAAAAACGAGGTCGAGTTGCGCGCAGCAAGTCGAGGAATTTATTAGAGCGGCTGCGTGATTACGAGGATGATGTGCTGCGATTTATGGATGATCCATTGGCCCCCTACACTAACAACCAGGGAGAGCGTGACCTGCGCATGGTTAAGGTGCAGCAAAAAGTATCGGGTTGCTTCCGTTCAATGAGGGGCGCTGAAATCTATTGCCGTATTCGCAGCTATCTATCAACCTGCAGAAAGCACTCGGTGGGCGTCGGTGAGGCTTTAGAGTGCTTGTTTACAGGTACGTGGCCTGAGTTTATTCAGGTGAAGCTGCGAGGAACTGGTTTGGACGCTGAATAGTTACAAACGTCTTTGCACAACGCTATCTGATCCGCAGCAACTATGTCCTTGGCGGTGTGCTGAAGTCGTTTTCGGGTGTCGCCAAGCGTTTTTCGATTGTGCTCTGGCATTGAAGCCTACGCATGGCAACAGTAGCGCAAGACACTGTTGCACAGTTGAATTAGAACCGTCGGGAGAGTGCCGACCCGTAGGCCGAGGCTTAGGGTGATTAAGGCTCAATTCAGTGGGTTTTCAAAATACCGGCTTTTCGAAGTCGCCGATGTTTTCCTGAGTAATTTTTGGAGTATTGAAGTAGTTTAATTTTGGAACGTCTTCACCCCTTGCAACCGCGATTGCAGTGCGCAGTGCGTTGCGTGCATCCTCCCCAGGTGACTGGTAGACCGATCCGTGGTACTCGCCACGCTCCATGGCTTCATATCCGGCGGCAAAGTTAGTGGCGCCAAAGAATTTTATTTCACCTGACCGACCTGCTGCTTTGGCAGCGTTCAGCGCCCCAACGCCCATGTTGTCGTCACCGGAATAAACCGCGTCAATGGTATCGTACTTGTTAAGAAAACTGACCATAACTTGCTGGGACCTTTCCCGGTTCCAATCGCCAGGTTGACTCTCCATTAATTCCACATTGGGGCACACTTCGGCGAGGCGCTCTTCAAAACCCACTTGCCGCTCTATGGCTGTGGTGTAACCGGGTTGGCCGGTAATTTGAACTACTTGACCCTGGCCGCCTAATTGATCACACATCATTTCAGCAGAATACTGACCTTGTAAAATGTTGTTAGGCCCGGAAAAAGACTCGATGAACGCTTGTCCATTCTCGGCAATGTTGGAGTTGGTGACAACAACAGGTATGCCAGCCTGTTGCGCCTGACGGACTACGGGTACGACAGCCTGGCCATGAGTTGGCCAGATAATGATGGCGTTGACTTGCTGTTGAATCAGATATTGCATCTGGGCAATTTGACGAGCGACATCGCCACCGGCATTCATCACGATGGCGTCGATGTCTTCGCGCTCCGAAACTGCTTCCTTAAATGCGTTTTCGTAGGTGGTTTGGTAGCTGTCGACACTCACGTTGTTTTGAGTGATCCCAATTCGAAGCTGACTTTCGGCGTGAGCGGTACCTAACATCAGCGCTACGATAATTACTGCGACAGTGCTTTTTAAAAGTGATGTGTTTTCTATTCTACTAAGCGTCGAGGTTGAGTGAACTGAAGGCATCTTCTTGGTACTCCTCTATTACTCTAATTGTTTCTGGCATGCTGCCGTTATATACATTATGCACAGGTGTGTGTTCGTCAATGTTTAAATCTGGACACTGTCCTCATTGCTGGTGGAATGACCATCAAAAAATGTTCGCTTAACTTATTCATTTTCGATACTCAGCTTGCAGTAGCCTTGCGCAACAGGTCTGTTTTTTAAGTTATCCCCCCTGATGTGGTGGGTACTAACTTAACGCAGCCTTGTAAAGCAGAGTTTTTCCAGTTGTTGCATATTTAATCACAATGGTTGCAACGGCTGTTACCGGTTGAAAAAACAGTACACACTCATCAGGCCAGAGCATAAACTACAATTGACTTTAATATTGCGCAGCATTAGTTGATATCCAAAGTGGATATGGACATCATTCGGACATCATTCCGAATAGAGTTGATTTATGATCAAGTTCAAGTCAGCCCGGTCGATAATAGTAAGCACTGTTAAAAAACCAAGTGGTAACTATCTATAATGAATAATTCCGCTGTTGTGCCGCAACCAAGCTCTACCAAGTGGTTCTTCAAAGAAAGTCTGATGCGATTGCCAAAAATGTTTCGCCTAACCCTAGTCAGTCGATTGAGTCTGGGCTTTGGTGCGGTAGGATTGGGCGTAATTGGAATTTTGTTGGTCAGTCTCTTCAGTCTGCGGCAATCCAGCGACGGCCTGGATAGCCTTGTCTCAGAAGCCTTGCCGGTCAAGGAGGCACTCGCCAATGCAAGGTTGACGTTAAAAGACATCAGTACGGGCGCGGCAGAGCATTACAATGCCCGAGAGCCAGAGGCAATGGTGTCAATTCGATCTCGGGTTGAGGGTGACATTGAGTCGTTCAAGAAGATGGCGGTTGGGCTGGGAACTGACTACCCATTGTTGGCAGAGTCGCCGGAGCTTGCAGCGAGCTTGACCGAGGCGGTTACTCAGGCAAATGAGCAATTTGAAGGTGTGGTTCGGAATATGAATACTCACCAGCGGTCTATAGATGCTGAATCCCGCATAGTTGAGGTGCGGGCTGAAATCAACGCTTTGAGAGCTGAAGCAGGGCCAGTCTTTAGCCAAAGCCTGAATGACATGACAGTAGCAGACGCAAAAACGCTGGCCTTTCGATTGCAACGTTTATTTGATAATGCCAGTTTGCTCGCCATCAGTGCCTCCCTTGCCGACAGTCTGAGTGTGATTGAATCAGTGCAGACAGAATTACGAGACAGCCTGGACAATGTGGCTCGCCTGACGTTTGATATTTTTGATCAGGTCGATGCTGACCCCGCCTTTAAAGAATACCACGCAGGAATTAAGCCGCTGTTCTCACAGCTTGGGGATTTGACAACCTCCAACGACGGATTGATCGCCCAGCAGAAGAACCTGTACGTGGAAATTCGTAGCACATTGTATTCAAAGATTGAGTCGGTTCAATCCAGCCTTTCAGAGGCAGGCAGTCAGCTTCAAACCGTATCCATGCAGGTCGATTCTGCAGTGCTTGGCATTAGCAACGACGCACTGGAGCAGGTGGCAGTAGGCCGCAACATTGTTATTTTGGCCACCGGTTTGATTCTGTTGCTGTGCTTGCTTGTATCCTGGATTGTGGTCAGAAGCGTGCGTCGGCCCATACATCGTCTCAACCAGTACATGAAGCAAGTAGGCAATGGCGACTTTAGCGTTAATGTTGGCCGTTACGCTCAGGATGAGATTGGCGAGATTTTTCACTCGACTGAGCAACTGGTGCATAACATTCGGGATATGATCGTCAGAATTGCCGAACTGAACAAGGAAATCAACGCTATTTCAATCGATTCTGTTACCGCAACGAATGCTGTTCGAACTCGATTGAATGATCAGAGTCGGGACCTAAGCCTGGTGGCAACCGCAATTACACAAATGTCCACCAGTGTGTGTGAGGTGGCGCAAAACACCCGAGAAGCAGCCGACGAAGTAACACAGAGCGAGGAGCGGGCACATGATATCGAAAGCGCTATTAAAGTAGCCGTTGCGTCTACCAAACAGCTAACCGAGTCGATGCAATCAGCGGCTGATGTGATCGAAACGTTAGACGGAGAAGTGAATGGAATTGAGCAGATACTGGATGTTATTCGCCACATCGCCGAACAGACGAACTTACTGGCTTTGAATGCTGCGATAGAAGCGGCGCGGGCCGGTGAGCAGGGCAGGGGGTTTGCGGTCGTTGCCGATGAAGTCCGGACTCTGGCGAGTCGTACTCAGGCAAGTACTGAAGAAATCCGTGTGAAAGTGGACACGGTGATGGCAGGTTCTCGTAATGCCGTTGGCTCGATATCAACCAGCGTCAGCAATGCGAACGAGATCTCCGATCGGGTCGGGAGTTTACAAGAAGCGTTTAACGACTATCTCACCTATATAGCCAGAATCAGTCAACTTAATGGGCAGGTGTCGGTAACGACAGACGAGCAGCAGGCGGTATCAGAAGACATCACCCAGCGCACTCATACGATCAGCAACAGCGGAGCTGACGTTGCGGCGGATTTTGAATCCACTGCACAAAGGGCTTCCGAACTTGAAAAAATTGCCAGCCATCTGGATCAGGCGATTAAGCGATTCCAGCTTTAACCGTGGAGGCTCATGATGTATTCGCTCGTGTTAAGAAGACTGACAGTAAGTGTGATTTTTCTGCTGTGCGTTAGTGGAGTGTCGGCTGCAGAATTGGTAGTAATGAAAGAAGACTATGGTCAATTTCATTACAATACGGACTTGCTAGGGCAAGCAGCCGCCATTGAACTGGAAGATCAGACAACTCAGCGTGTTCGGCAAATTCTTGACGAAGTCGGTATTGAATACCGAATTCAATTGCGAACCTGGCCGATCTCTTTTCGGCGGGCTTCCCAAAGAGAGGACTATGGGATTTTTCCTATTGAACGCAATGAAGACTTGAGTGAAATATTCAAGTTTATTGGGCCACTGGCGGAATATCAGTGGGTTGTCTATACCCGATCCAACAGCACGTTAATCATAGACAGCGTCGATGATCTGAAGGGCCTGCGAGTAGGTGGCTATGGGAGTTCGACGTTCTCCCGTTATTTACTTGAGCAAGGAGTTGAAGTCGAGGAATTGTCATTCGATGCCCTGAATCTCAAAAAGCTTACACTGGGTTACATTGATGCGTGGGTAACCTACGATGTGAATGCTGAGAGTATTGCGCGTCAAGCTGGGTACCCCGTTCCCAAACCAGCCTGGGTGGTAAAGTCGGTCGATGTTTATCTCGGTATCAATAAGACGAGCAGTGCTGAGGTGTTAACGGCGATTGATTGAGCAGACCAGAGTTTGTTAAGCTCGGGGCTCGCTTACAAGCTTTTTCGGCGGGAGGACAGTGCCAGAAGCTGCAACAGATCGATTTACTTCTGTTAGTGTCCGCAGCAGCCCCAATCCCTGGCGTTCGCTGCTACCCAAACTGCTGGCAATTGGCTTTAATCGACAGTGCCGTTCAGGCAACTAATATACTTCTTGTTGCTGAGCCACAGCCAACGTCCTCCTTGGTGGAACACCTTCGCTCCATTATAGTATCCGGCCCCAACAGACTTAGCCGGATGCCCAACCTTATGCCTCATGACACCCTCCGCGTTCGCGGTGCGCGCCAGAACAACCTCAAGAATCTGGATCTGGACATTCCGCTCGGTGAGTTGGTCGTGGTTACGGGCGTCAGTGGCTCGGGCAAGTCAACGCTGGCATTCGACACCATTTATGCAGAAGGTCAGCGTCGCTATGTAGAAACTTTTTCTACCTATGCGCGTCAATTTCTGGATCGCATGGACAAGCCCGCAGTAGACAGCATTGACGGCATTCCACCGGCCATTGCCATTGAGCAGAGCAATACGGTGCGTACCTCCCGCTCTACCGTCGGTACCATGACCGAATTGAACGACTACCTGAAATTACTGTTTGCCCGCCTGGCGCACCTGTATTGCCAATCCTGTGGGCGCGAGGTAGTCAGCGATACCTCACAGAGCATTCTGAAGGCACTGTATGATCAATGGCCGGGTGAGCAACGCCTGATGGTCTGCATACCGCTGCAGGTGCCAGAGCGGCTCAGCGATGATGAAGTCCTTCAACTGCTGAACCAGCAGGGCTATGCCCGCATTCACGGCCGCCAAGGCGATCGTGTGGACGTGGTACAGGACCGGCTCAAACTGACGGAAGCCAATCGCGGTCGACTGACCGAAGCACTGGAGACGGCGCTGCATTATGGTAAGGGCCATGTGCGAGTTTACCCGCTGAGCGATGCCCGCGAGGCCGGCCATCCGGCAAAGTTCTCCAGCCACCACCATTGCGCTCATTGTGACATTGAGTACCCGGAACCCAGCCCCAGCCAATTCTCCTTTAATTCACCCATCGGCGCCTGTGACAGTTGCCGGGGGTTTGGCCGAATCATCGGTGTCGACTACGGGTTAGTGATCCCCAATGAACGCAAGAGCCTGAAAGACGGCGCGATCAAGCCCATCCAGACACCCGCTTATGAGGAAGTCCAGCGTGACCTGATCCGCTATGCCAAAAAGCAAGGCATTCCCATCAATACACCCTGGGCAGAACTGACCAAAGCCCAGCAGCAGTGGGTGCTTGACGGTGAGGGCGACTGGGACCAGGGCGTCTGGTACGGCGTTCAGGAATTTTTCAAATGGCTGGAGAGCAAGTCGTACAAGATGCACATCCGGGTGCTGCTGTCCAAATACCGGTCTTACACACCCTGCACAGAGTGCGGCGGCGCACGGTTGAAGTCGTCCTCACTCTGGTGGCGTGTTGGCCCACACGCAGCTGCAGAACAGACCCTCGCTGGACGGGCCGCTTTCGTACCCGCGGGCAGCGAACTGCTGGAATCCACATTCGAGCAATTACCCGGTCTCAACATCACTGATCTGATGCAGTTGCCGCTAGCTCGCTGCGTCGCTTTTTTTGAACAACTGGCGAGCACCGACTCAGACGAGCCTACCCAGTTACTGCTGCAGGAAATCCGCTCTCGACTGGGCTACCTGTGTGAGGTTGGGCTGGACTATCTGACGCTTGACCGTCAATCCCGTACACTGAGTGGCGGCGAGGTCCAGCGCATCAACCTGACGACAGCCCTTGGCACCTCTCTGGTGAATACGCTCTTTGTGCTGGATGAACCCAGCACCGGGCTGCACCCGCGCGACCTGAAACGCTTGGTCAGTGTATTGCACCGGCTACGCGACGCGGGTAACTCTTTGTTGGTGGTCGAGCACGACCCGCAAATCATACTTGCCGCCGACCGGATACTGGACATAGGCCCGGGTCCCGGGAAAGCCGGGGGGCATATCGAATTTTTTGGTACGCCCACGGCCCTGTTCAAACGCAAACGCAACCTCACGGCCGGCTACCTGAATGGCAGCGAACAGGTACATGCACCCGCTGCCGGTATCATCGCCGCAACGCAGGCCGAACTGACCATCTACGGGGCCCGCGAGCACAACCTGAAAGACATTGATGTGCGCATACCGCTGGGGCAACTGGTGTGTTTGACCGGGGTCAGCGGGTCGGGTAAATCCACCCTGATGCGGCAGATTCTGTACCCTGCCATACTCAAGCATCAGGGCGAGCAAACCGAAGCCCCCGGGGCTCACGATCGCATCGACGGACTGGACAGCATCGACCGCGTAGTCATGGTCGATCAAAGCCCGATTGGTAAAACCACCCGCTCCACCCCCGCAACCTACGTCGGTGCTTTCGATGCCATTCGCAAGCTGTTTGTAGCCACGCCATTGTCAAAAGAGCGAGGCTACACACCCGGCACCTTCAGTTTCAATTCGGGCAATGGCCGCTGCCCGACTTGCCAGGGCAATGGGTTTGAACATGTGGAAATGCAGTTTCTGAGTGACGTTTATCTGCGCTGTCCGGACTGCAACGGCCGACGTTTTCGGGACGAAATACTCGACGTCAAACTGCTTCAATTTACCTCGGACGGCAGCCGCGCCCTGTCCATTGCCGATGCCCTGGCCATGACCGTTGCCGAAGCGCTCGATTGCTTCCGCGAGCAGGCCTATGTGCAAAGCAGCCTGCAACCTCTGGCCGATGTGGGTCTGGATTATCTTCAACTCGGCCAGGCCGTGCCCACCCTCAGCGGGGGTGAAGCACAGCGCCTGAAACTGGCCGGGCATCTGGCAAAATCAACCGGCAAACCCCGCGGCAAATCCAAACAACAGGAGCACAGTCTGTTTCTGTTCGATGAACCCACCACCGGCCTTCACTTTGCTGACATCGCAACCCTGATGGGTGCTTTTCGTCAGCTGCAGGCGGCCGGACATTCGCTGGTGGTGATCGAACACAACCTGGATGTGATTCGCAATGCAGACTGGGTGATCGACATCGGCCCTGAAGGTGGCGATGGCGGTGGTGAATTGCTGGCCCAAGGAACACCCACCCAGGTGATGGCCCACAAAGCCAGTCACACGGCTACTGCGCTGCGGGACTATGAACAAGCGCTGTCTTCTGGCAGTCATGCCGTTGCCGAGACCGCAGCCCAGTACCAGAGCAAGGCAACCCGACTACGGGACAACAGCATTCGTGTTCATCACGCGCGCGAACACAACCTGAAAAACATCGATGTGACTCTGCCGCGTGACAAACTGATCGTCATCTCCGGTGTCAGTGGCAGTGGCAAAAGTACCCTGGCGTTTGACCTGATTTTTGGTGAAGGCCAGCGCCGCTATCTGGAGTCACTCAATGCCTACGCCCGCCAGTTCGTGCAACCAGCCGCGCGGCCGGACGTGGATGCGATTTACGGCATTCCACCGGCGGTTGCGATCGAACAACGAACCAGCCGTGGTGGTCGCAAGAGTACGCTGGCAACGCTGACTGAAATTCACCACTACCTGCGTCTGCTCTATGTGAAGCTGGGCACCCAGCATTGCCCGAATTGTGATGTACCGATCGAACCGCAAACCCCGGCGGTTATCCAGGCCCGCATCATGAAAGAGTTCCGCGGCCGCACCGCCACCCTGCTAGCGCCCATGGTGGTTGCACGCAAGGGCATCTACCGGGAACTGGCCGAGTGGGCCGCCGAGCGGGGCTACACCCAACTGCGAGTCGACGGTGACTACCAGCCGACAGGCGACTGGCCCAAACTGGACCGCTACCGCGAGCACAACATTGAACTGCCTTTGCCCAACGTCAACGTCGCACCTGACCAGGAGCAGGCATTGGCCGAGGGCCTGAACCAGGCGCTGGCACTGAGCAATGGGTTGGTGATTGTGACCCCGACCGACAAGCGCATGGGTAAAGCCAGCGTCAAACAGGAGCGGCTGTTCTCCACCCAGCGCGCCTGCCCCGGTTGCGGCACCGGATTTGATGAACTTGACCCGCGTCTGTTTTCCTACAATTCCAAACACGGCTGGTGTACCACCTGCTTCGGGACCGGCAGCCTGATCAAAGGCTTTGATGAAGAGCAGACCGGTGAAGAGCGTGCCTGGCAGCCGGAAGACGACGCCGGCCAGGAAACAACCTGCCCGGATTGCAAGGGCCAGCGTCTCAACCCCACAGCCCTGGCCGTGCGGTTTCGGGACTGCTCCATTGCCGACTTGGCTTCGCTTCCCGTCGATGCAGCAGAACACTGGTTCGCTACCCTGACCCTAAAAGGCCGTGAGCAGGCCATCGCCCGAGACTTGCTGGCCGAGATGCACAGCCGATTGCGTTTTCTGCAAAAAGTCGGGCTCAACTACCTGAGCCTGGACCGGGCTGCGCCCACCCTGAGCGGCGGCGAAGCCCAGCGCATACGACTGGCTGCACAACTGGGGTCCAACCTGCAAGGCGTGTGCTACGTGCTCGATGAACCAACCATCGGTTTGCATACCCGGGACAATCGCAAACTCATCGAAACGCTGCGCGAGCTGCAACAACAAGGCAACACCGTGGTCGTGGTCGAGCACGATGAAGACACGATTCGCGAAGCCGACCACCTGATTGACATGGGGCCCAGAGCCGGCGTGAACGGGGGTGAAGTGGTGGCCTTTGGCAGCCTGAAACAGATCATGAAAAACCCGCGCTCGCTGACCGGGCAGATGCTCGCCCAGCCATTACGCCATCCCATGCCTGACATACGCAACCCGCAGATGCGCCAATTGTGGACCCAATCCAGTCTACAGATACAGGGCGCGCACCAGAACAACCTGCGGCAGATCGACGTCAGCTTGCCACTGCGCCAGCTGGTCGCGGTCACCGGTGTTAGTGGTAGCGGCAAAAGCACCCTGATCCGGGGGGTGCTTTACCCCAATCTGAAACAGGCCATCGCCAGCCACCAGAACAGAAAGAGCAAAGCCAAAACCCGTTGGCAGGGTGCTGAACTGATCACCGGCTGGGAAAGCATTGACCGCATTCTGGAGGTCGACCAGACCCCCATCGGCAAAACCCCTCGATCCTGCCCGGCGACTTACATCGGCATCTGGGACAGCATCCGCAAACTCTTTGCCGGCACCGTCGATGCCCGCTTGCGTGGTTACACCCCGGCCCGCTTTTCTTTTAATGCCGGCGATGGACGCTGCGGTGCCTGCGGCGGCCAGGGTGAGCAGAAAATTGAAATGAATTTTTTGCCCGACGTACGGATACCCTGCGACGTCTGCCACGGCTGGCGTTTTAACGACGAGACCCTGAGCGTTATCTACAAGGGCAAACACATCGGCGAGGTCCTGGCGATGAACATCGACGAGGCCGTCGATTTCTTCGGCCCCATCACCAAAGTACACCATGCCCTTAGCCTGCTGCAGGACGTCGGCCTGGGTTACCTCACCCTTGGTCAGCAAAGTCCGACACTAAGCGGCGGCGAAGCCCAGCGCATCAAACTGGTTGCCGAACTCGCCAAAGCCAGAATGACCCCCGAAGACGCCCGGGGCAGGGGGGCTCAACACAACCTTTACGTGCTCGACGAACCCACCGTCGGCCTGCACATGGCCGACGTCGACAAACTGCTGCGGGTACTGCATCGCCTGGTCGATGGCGGCAATTCGGTGCTGGTGATCGAGCACAACCTGGACGTTATCGCCGAGGCCGACTGGGTGGTCGATATGGGACCCGAAGGTGGCCAGCACGGTGGCCGGGTCATTGCACAGGGGACGCCGGCAACACTGACAAAACGCAAGCGGTCTTTTACTGGTCAGTATTTGAAAGAGATGCTCGGCTGACCACCGACCCTGTCGGTATTCACGCATCAGTGTTGTGCTGATGTCCACTATTCAAGTGTAAGCGTTCAGACGCACCACCTAGTGAATAAAACCAGATGTTAGCCTGCTCTGGTTTTTTAATCGGGATACATTACTACGAACGAACGACGCTAATTATGTGCTTAGCACATCAGGGTATGCACCGACAACGACCTGACCAAGGTCGCTTAGAGCCAGTGTAATCCCCCAATAATTAGAAACAGTGAGAAGTAGAGAAATCTTGCGAACTGACCACATACTTGGTGCTATCGGTATCTGCTTTTAGACGGAAAGAGCCATTAGGTTAAGGGTAAGTAATAACGAGCATTGTAAGGTCTTTTTTTTAAGATTTCCATAATTTATTAGTTGCTAAATCTTTGAAATTTAGTAACATTTAAGTGGTTGTAAAAGGCTGAATTTACATCTAGATTGCATCGTCCAGTTTTGTAAACTTGTATAGATAGACTGGAGATTTGTATAAATCATTCAGTCTGATTATTTTGATGGGTTGATGAGATGGCAATGAAAAAGTATTGCTGATCAAGTATTCTAACTGACCGCTTTGCATTTTAATTTTACTGTCGACTCCTTGCATTCCCTTCGGATGTAAATAGCATAATATAACCGAGGCGCTAGTAAGATCCGAGTGTAAGAAGTTTTTTCGATACACCTGAATGTTTTTTAAATCGAGTAGGTTTTTAAGTATTACAGTCGTAAGCCACGGCATGATTGATAATTCATAGCCGATTATTTTTCTCTGTGGATATTTTTTTGCCAACGAGATAAGAAGGTTTCCCCAACCGCTTCCCAATTCTAAAATTGTTCCGGTTTCTGTTGTGGTTTCGCAGATCATCTGCAACATAGCCTGACGCGCTTTTTTTGAGCTAGGCATGGGCGAGATGCCGGATACCAGAGTACTCCAGACAATTGAAAACCCAGTGAAAATTGTAATGGTGAGCAACGTTGTTTCGAAGACTGACAAAGGCTACATCTATTATTCATTAGCTAATTAAGACACTCAAGATACCACTTGATTAGACTAACTAAAACCAGTTGGAGATAAAGTCTTTCAATTCCGACGGTTTTTTCCATGCCAGAGCCAGGGAGTGTCCAGGTATCACAAGCGGAGCTACTGTATTGCTCCCAATAATATTGGCAGTCACAAGTGGGGGATCCTCGTAAACTGAATACGTCGCAATCTGTCAACATGGTTGTGTGTATAGTGGACCCCACCGTCAAGACCATCACCACACTAATTTAAGATAGAGTGCTATTGGGTTTGATTTCCTGTTTATGCGGCTTGAGGCCATGGGGCGTTAATGCCATCTGCTTCCAGCGGTGTCTTGTTGTTGAGCGACCATGGGGTTTTGTGGCTTAACACATTGTTTTTATTAGAATAAATGTAATTCATGTGCAAACCTATGGTCCGCAATCCAATCGCCGTTCGCTAGAACCCAGTTGGTTTAAGCTCCATTTCGAGTACAATACTGGACATTCATACAGTGGTGTTCAGAATGAAAGCTATCCCCGTTGTTGACCCCAAAGACTGCCCTAAAGCCCTGGTGCCGCTATTCCGGGATACCGTGGCTGCTGGCTTTCCAAGCCCGGCTGAAGACTATATTGAACGGCAACTCGACTTCAATGAACTGATGATCAGTAACCCGGCAGCTACCTTCGTACTCAGGGCAGAAGGGCTTTCCATGATCGAGAGTGGCATTTCCGATGGGAGCTACCTGGTCGTTGACCGCTCTCACACTGCTCAGCATCGCAATATTGTCATTGCGGCACTCGATGGTGAGTACGTAGTAAAGCAACTTCAAACCACGCCAGGGTTCGCCCTGAAGTCGATGAATGGCGAGTATGCGGACGTCATCCCGACCAGCGAACAAGAGATAGAGATTTTCGGCGTAGTCACTTGGGTTGTTAGGCCGATGGTGTGAAGGATGCCACAGCCTTCAATGACGGTACCGGCTGTGAGGTTAACAAACCTCAGCTGAGTTGCATTGCGCTTGTGGACATCGATTCGGCCTACGCGAGCATGGAGCGGGTCTTCCGGCCCGACCTTGGTGACCGCGGTATCGCCATTTTATCCAATAATGATGGAGCCGTTGTCGCTGCGAATAAAGCCGCCAAAGCCCTGGGCATCAGAACAGGAACCCCTCATTTCAAAGTAAAGGACATCATTGAAAAACACCGGATAGCGCTGTTCAGCTCCAACTACGCGTTATACGGCGATTTATCCAACAGAGTCATGATGGCCATTGAAAGCATGGTGCCTGCGTATTGCCAATACTCCATTGATGAAGCCTTTCTGGACCTGTCGGGCATCGAGCGAGTAGAACCGCTCGAACTGTTTGGCAGACGCTTGAAGCAACGTATCTGGGACTGGACACGGCTCCCGGTCAAGGTGGGCATTGCCCCTACGAAAACGCTGGCCAAAGTCGCCAGCTATGGCGCCAAAAAATACCCGGCTACCGGCAATGTGGTGGATCTTAGCCAACGGGATCGCCAGCGAAAGCTGATGGCACTGATGGACGTGGGCGAGATCTGGGGCGTGGGGTCAAGGCTACGCTGGCAACTGAATGAACTGAATGTGCACACGGCACTGGATTTGGCGGATCAACGGCCTAAAGACATGCGTCGATACTTCTCGGTTAATATGGAACGCACAGTGCGCGAGCTGAACGGGGAGCAATGTTTCCCACTGGACGATTCCTCAGCGCAGAAGCAACAGATCGTGGTCAGCCGCTCATTCGGCGAGCGCGTCACTGAGTTTGATGAGATGTTCGGGGCCGTGACCAACTACACAGTGCGTGCCGCTGAAAAGCTGCGCAGCCAGGGCGGTACCGCTCAGCTGTTCACTCTGTTCATCCGGACGTCACCGTTTTCTGCCGATCCCCAGTACTCAAAGTCGGTCACAA
>Ga0307939_1000923_pt1 | contig 15628 bp, 9 predicted proteins | sample OrgLakmetagen122_FD_201844 | JGI IMG/M metagenome (GOLD analysis project Ga0307939, IMG submission 201844) | Saline water microbial communities from Organic Lake, Antarctica - #122 | ecosystem: Environmental > Aquatic > Non-marine Saline and Alkaline > Saline | place: Antarctica: Organic Lake... | reverse complement strand
CGCAGCTCACAACCCAGGCACCAGCCTTCCTGACCCAAATAAGCCGCAATCGGAGCATAACCGTCGTAGCCTTTGTAGGTGTAACTGACGCCTTCCTTGCGGGTCTGGCTGTTGTCCATGGGAAAAAACATCCATATCCAGAGCCACGTGCCCCATCGCCAGCGGGGTGACCGGACCCTTGATGGAGGCCAAAAACTCGCCACTGGCATCCTCCAGCACAGGGATCAACAGCTTGGCGTCTTCATCAAAGCGTTGCCGCAATCGGGCCGAGGACGGTGCTTGTTTGATCCCCATGGCGGACTTAAAGAAGGGATCCGTGCGGACCGACTCAACCGCCTCAAAATCGCTTTTCCCCAGAGTGATCAGGCCCAGATAGGTCCGGATCAGGTCCATGTTCGGAATGCCGTGACGCTTGACGACGGTACGGGCCGTCTTGTTCAGAGAGGTGTGCCGGTTCAAGCAATGACCCGCCAGGGCCAGTCCGCCGTGAGGTGTATAGACTTCGGTCTTTGATTGCTGGAGAGTAAAAGTACGCATGGGTTGATGCACTGACTGGGTGAGTGGGCATAATATGACATTATACCCTCTAAACCATTGTTATTAAAGACTTTAATAGTCAATTTAGTCGCGTGAAGTCACGGATTCAGGTTATAGACATGATGTTTTGACCTGTCCATTCTGCTTATGTCCTTCAATTACTGTCACTTTTGATTGCATAAAAATGAAAGGCAATTTATGTTGCAGGAACAAAATACTCACAAAATTTTAAAAAATTTATCCACTGTGAAAGGACGCAAAATGAAGGCGATCAAAGGCGGTTCACTGAATTACGTTATTCTCGCATTAATATTAATATTCACATTGAGTGCTTGCGGTGGCGGTGGCGGTGGCGGTGGCGGTGTAGAGCCTGAAAATAGTTTCACAATTCAGGCTAACTCAGCCCCCAGTAACGCGGGCACAATCACAGGAACAGGTGAATACGACCCGGGCAGCACGGTTACGTTGATAGCAACACCCAATGCGGGTTACATCTTCGCTGAATGGCTAGAGAATGACACGCCAATTTCCGACCAGATAACTCTCGAAGTTGAGGCATCAGACGACAAGAATTTTACTGCTCGCTTTACCGAAAGAACTGTGGAAGAACTTAAAATCTCTCCTGAAAATAGCAAAGCTCCTCTATATACCAACATCGAATTCCAAGTTCAGGCCATTTATAATGATGGCTCATCCGAAGTTGTAAGCCAGTCCGCCATTTGGGAATCTGCGGACACATCAATAGCTGCTTTCGATTCACAGTTACCAAACATTTTAACAAGCAAGGCCGAAGGTACGGTCACTGTTACGGTAACAATTGGCGGGACAACTGCAGCAACAACAGCCACGATCTCATCACCAGACCTACTTTCTTTAGCGCTTTCCAAAAACGAATCGACACTGGCACTAGGTGAAACAGAGTCAATACTTGCAACAGGAACTTATCGCGGAGATGTCACGAGAGATATCACCAACACCGTATCGTGGACTTCCCAAAATGAAGGAATCGCTACTGTTGGCGATCAAGAAGCCGATGCCGGCACGATCTCAAGCGTGTCTGTTGGCACGACAAAAATCATAGCTAGCCTCAATGGCATTTCAGCGGAAGCAACAGTCGTTGTTGACTCTGCAGCCCTTACTTTACTAACGATATCTAATAATAGCACCAGCATTTTTGAAGGCTCTGTATCGCAGTTTTTGGCCACTGCTAATTATACAGATGGGTCCTCAAAAGCGGTGACCGAACAAGTTACCTGGTCGTCCAGCGACTTATCCGTAGCATCAGTCAGTGCCACCGGACTAGTATCCGCACTCTCTACTGGATCCGTAGCCATCTCAGCTCAACTCGGAGAGCTAAGCGCAAACACCACTCTGGACGTTGTTATCTCGCCGAATAACCCAGCAGCACTAACCCTCCAAGCGATCCCGAATGTAATTCTTGATAATGGTTCAGATACATCAAATATCATAGCTACCGTCCTTCCCATTGATGAGGAAAATGGTGTAATTACAGATGGTACAATGGTCACCTTTACTCAAAATAATGACAATTTGGTGCTTGGGACATTAGAAGGGGGCACCGTAAGTGGGCAGGTCGTTCGAGAGGCAGTTGGCACCTCAGCAGGTCAATATGACGTCATCGCCGAGGTATCAGGCACAGTTGCAATCGATCAAACTACAGTTCAGGTGGTTTCTTCGTTCCACTCTGTCATTAGCGTGAATGGATCCTTTTCAACCGGAGCCGGTGGGGGAGCTTCGGTTGGCTCGTCTACTGAAGTTTGGGCAGGAAGCGAATTTAATGCGACAGTTATCAACACGTCTAATCGATCTTTTAATCTTCAATCAGCCATACTTCTGAACGGCACTTCCCTTGTCGGTATATCTACTGATCCCGCTATTTTAGGAGGCGGGACGCTCGAGGCTGGCGAGAGCGTAGGAATAACTTTCACGTTAAGTCAGGACATACAAAGCAATGGCTTATCAATAGTATTTGATCTGTTAGATACTCCTACAGGCACCACCTTCGCAGTAACTTGGGAATCACCCTTTTAAACACCTGTAATAGCTGCGTAAAAGGCTGTTTTCAAGCGCTCAAACTACAACAATTGGAGATCGAATGGGGCTTGATGTAGAAGACACCTATGCGCCATCCTTCGTAGAGGGATGGCGCATAGGTAGACACTTACCTGATCCAATGTTCGACGGCCCGGTGGTTTCAATCCCGGGCCTTTGCTGTTTCTGAGGCGTGCACACGGAATCATATTAGTACCGATAGGCTGCTAATAATTTAGTATATACTATCGGTCATTCCTTAATATTCAGCGTCATCCTCGATTTGAATCGCAAGCGCCACGGCAACAACCAGGTGCACGACTTTACAAAGCATTGATGCAGCTTGCCTAGCGTTGGGGTTACAGGCTGTGATGGCGCACAAGGACTGAGCTTACTCCTGGAATAGATCGGCGTGTGTGCCGATTTCGGGCCAACTGCAACTCCTCACCGGCCACTCGGCTCGGTACAGCAGCACCCAATCCGGCTCTATGTGAGCATCCCGGTAGTTCTTCCAGTTCCCCCGCAACGGATGATCCTGATACGCCTCGGGCCTTAGACAGACTCATCCTCAGTAGAAGGCAACGTTTGTAAGGCACGGTAAACCGTCATTCGTGATACACCCATGTCCCTGGCAACCTGGGCCTTTGTGCTTCCACTTGCCATCCGTTTGCAGATTTCGGCTTCATCGTCGACCATTTTTGGGCGGCCCTTATAAATCCCTTTTCGCTTTGCAGCCTCAATGCCGGCAAGTTGCCTCTCCTTTATAAACGTCAGTTCCATAGCCGTGCCCACACATTGTCAGCGGCAACAAAACCCATGCCCAAAGCAACAAACATGAAATAAGTTGCCGGTAGTGCCGATCAAATACGTGTCAGAGAAACGAGATCCCGAGACAGCTTGGGTTTAGCCAATATTTGCAGAAAGTTAGGAGCAGCATCGCGCAAAACAAAAAAGTTCATGCATCCTCGTTATTCGTAGTGTCAGTGACGGTTGATTCTGCTGCAGCCCCAATCTGTGCTTGTGTGAGCAAGTCTCTGATCGAAGTGTAATTGATGCTTAATTCTGCCCCGATCTCACTTTGTGGTCATGACCACAGATTTCTATTCAGGTGTAATTGGAGCCTGATTCTGCGCCAATCTCACTTTGTGGGCACGCGCCCACTAATTCGTGGCCAGGTGTAATTGGAGACTAATTATGTACCGATTTGGCTTTGTGGTCGCGACCACTAATCCGTGGCCGGGTGTAATTGGAGTCTGATTCTGCTCCGATCTGGCTTTGTGGACGCGCCCACTAATTCGTGATCAGATGTAATTGGGGCCTGATTTTTCTGATCAGGAATCAAGGGAATTATGAGGCAACGCCTCTACAGTTGAACCAATACGTTGCTGATGAAAACCTTAAGCTGTCTCACCCTTAGTAGGTGGTAGCTTTTGTAAAGCACGATAAACGGTCGTTTTCTGGACGGCCGTTTCATATCCTCAAAAACACCGATTTTCTTGTCATTTTCAGAAGGCGACTGCATTAAATTGAGTACAAATATTTATCTTCTAGACATATTTTGACCTGTTCACCCTGCTTTTATCTTTCAATTACTGTCACTTTTGATTGCATAAAAATGAAAGGAAATTTACGGTGTAAAAATAAAAAACTCACAAGTTTTGAAACAGACTTCTCCATTTACTGAAAGGAAGCAAAATGACGGCGACCAAAAGCGGCTCACTGCATTACGTTATTCTCGCATTAATATTCACATTGAGCGCTTGCGGTGGCGGCGGCGGAAGCGACGAGACAGCCAACTCCCAGCCGCCTAACACTGTTGGTCCAGAGGAGCCAGTTAGCGACGAGTCGGGTGATTCTAATCAGGAGGCGATAGTTTACCAAGTAGACGTCGCCTCGACCCCAAAAGAGGGGGGCGTGGTTACTGGGTCCGGGGAGTACGAAAAAGACACCGAAGCTTCCTTGACCGCAACTCCGAATGAAGAATACTTTTTCTCCGGGTGGATTATTGACGGACAAACGGTATCAACTGAAAGATCTTACAAATATCAAGTTGAAAGTAACACCTCAATAATTGCGAGCTTTAAGTATGCCGCTCCAACGGTGCAGCCAACAGCAATCAGGTATGACCAGTGGCCAGGTTCCAAAACGGTTTCGGTCGACGCTGCCGACCCCCAGGGTAAGCCCTTAGCCTTAAAAATAGTGGAGGAACCTCAAGAAGGTACCGTAAGCGTAGACAATCTAACGTTCCAGTTGACTTATACCCCGCGAAGCGCTGGTTTTTTCAAAGACCACTTCAAAATATCGGTTTCAAATGATAGCTATGAGAGTGAACCACAGGTCGTAACAGTAGGTTTCCTTGATACTGACTCCAACAATATTCCGGACTTTGTCGACCCTGTCTTCAACACGGCCACTGAAATCGGGGGTATTTTGGATGGAAACCTCACGCTTAACGATGGCCCTTATCTAATTACGAGCAACTTGCAAGTTAGAGGCGGCCTGTCTTTAACAGTTGGCCCAGGGGTTACTTTACTTCTCAAAAACGACGTCATGCTCACTATCGGCGGAACACTGAAAGTACTCGGCAATGCCAATAACCTCACACGATTTATGGCAGCGGAGATAGACCCTGTTGGCTGGTCGGGTATCGACTTTCTTGATGGGCATGAAGGCACCACAATCGTTAACGGGGAGTACGAAAGCGGAATGCTCATGCGGGGAACGTCGATTTCGGGATTATCTGGTAATCTAGGAATGCGCTTCAAGTCGCGCGAAAGCCGAGATTATCTTATTGAAGATTCTGTGTTTTTAGGGACTACAGTCGGCCTGGGAAACGTCGATTTTTTTAGCAAGAATCCGAGGCTTTCACAAAAGCCAAATGTTCACTTGAAGCAATCGGTGATTCACACAGGAGATAAGGAAATATCCTCTGAACTACCTTCTCGACTCGCCAATAGAGCCAACATCACCATCGCCAACAGTATTATCAGAGGTGAATATAGCACTCGAGTTATTACAACAGGTGTAGACGAAAAAGTGCTAATCGAAAACTCCACCTTCAATTTAAGGCCAAGTTCTACATTTTCCGGTTTAGGCTTGGAAGTTCCTTACAGTAAAGATACTCCTCTTATAATCAAAAATTCAGTCATAACCGGGGGCGTGTTATTTAACAGAGCGTTTGACCAATCAAGGTACCCGATTGCCCCAACATTAGAATATAACATCTTCAAACAAGGATCAGCTGAACTACTGTTCAGAACTACAGGCTCCAACACACCAGACGACACTTTTGCACTAGGCCCAAATTACTATCCGGAATTAGGTGCAGTCGATCCGGTAGTGTACGACGGAAACGATGATATCGAGATACCGTTTCTCGATCTCTCTAGCCGCCTCAGCGAAGAACCGGCAGCAGGCCCCAAGAGCGAGAGTTTCCCTGTTCTTAAAATCTTAACCAGGGAGCTGGAAAGCTCCTTCAGGCCAAACCGGAGCGTGCAATAGCACATCAAACAGTAAAGTTATATCGCAAGCGCTCCACGAGCTGCACCGGGATAGTTTCGCCCTGATTCCCGGGCAGCCAACCAGTCAAGTTCGTCGTCGGTCGACACTGCGTCGATTCCACCGGGATTAGCATCACAGCCCCAAGTCGTCAAACAGATCCTGTTCATTGTTAAACCGTTTACCCTGAACGGCTTCCAGCTCGTCCATGGCTTTCGCGGTTTTGGCATTGAGCACCTGCACCGAAAACGGCAGTCGCTATTCGTCGGCAACTCGAAGCATCAATAGGCGGATGACGTCGGACACTTACAAGCCCAACGCTTTCAGGGCGGCGGGAGCACGGGCTTTAGTGTCGCTGTCGATGCGGGCACGCACCACAGAATCGGTACTCATAAATACCCCGTGTTATTTGTAGCTACAAAATATCCGATTATTCTCAGCTCAACGCAAGTGTTTGTAGAGCCTCCTTCACCATTCCAGTTAACCAAGTTGCATAATGTGGTGCCAGTAAAAACCGGTTTTCGCCGATCCCCTGAAAAACCAACCATCTGATCGAAAAATCACGGCGGACTGGTTTGCATCTCGCTCGTTATCGATGGTTTGCAACTTTGGAAACCTTAGGCTGACTCACCCTCAGAAGACGGCAGCTTTTGTAAGGCACGGTAAACTGTCATTCGTGATACGCCCATGTCCCTGGCAACCTGGGCCTTTGTGCTTCCACTTGCCATGCGCGTGTGGATTTCGGTTTCATTGACAGTTTTTCGCCGGCCTCTGTAAACGCCTTTGCCTTTCGCGACCTCAATGCCGGCACGCTGCCGATCCTTTATAAACGTCAGTTCCATGTCCGCGACCATGCCCAGGGCCGTGATCATCATTCGGCCCATTGCACCTTTCGTCGTGATATCTGGCTCAAGGATTCTCAACGAGGCGCCCCGAGCATCCAGCTCATGAACCAAATTCAGCACGTCGCGTGTAGAGCGACCGAGACGGTCAAGGCGATGAACGACGAGCTCATCATCACGGCGCAAGAACTCAAGCACAGTCTCCAGCTCGGTGCGCCCATCGCGCGAAGCACCAGACACCGTTTCGGATCGAATGACTTCGCAACCTGCGTCGGTCAGTTTTCCGATTTGAATATCTAGATCCTGGCTGGCACTGCTAACACGTGCATATCCGATACGGGGCATAGTGTTTGTGTCACATTAGGGTGGTTTCGATAATGATACTGTAACAGAATCCATTTAACACCCTATAGTGACGCCTTCAGGTGTCACACTTCACCATCCCCTATGGGTGTACTCTATTGTGACGCTTGGTGCGGCTAAAGTTGAACGGGTATTAGTATTAGAACTGAACATGGTGGATCGTGATCGTTAAATAGACACTGGAGCACGCAGTGCTGCTGACTACTGATATTCTGTGCAGTCACCTTTTGAAAATGACAAAAAAAGCCCGCTTTTCCATTGTTTTATGGTTAACAATCAAGTACAACAATCTATGAATAGAAAAGGCACCTTTTATGATCATAGGTTACGCACGAGTTAGCACCCAAGACCAAAATCCTGAATACCAGGTGGACGCTTTAGAGAAAGCGGAATGCGAACAGATCTTCCAGGAAAAAGTAACGGGCAAATTACGAGAGCGACCGGAACTGTCGCAATGTCTCCGTACGCTTCGGGCAGGAGATACCCTGGTCGTTTGGAAACTGGATAGACTTGCTCGATCCCTCAAGGACCTGGTTGGGATAGTCCAGGATCTCAATGATCGCAAGATCGGCTTCAAATCCCTGACAGAAGCTATCAACACAACTAGCTCTGGTGGTCGACTTGTGTTTCATATTTTTGGGGCATTGGCTGAGTTTGAGCATAGTCTGATTCGTGAACGGACAGTCGCAGGACTTGAGGCAGCCAGAGCAAGGGGACGTAAAGGAGGGCGAAAGCCTTCACTATCTGGCTCTGACATCAAGAAAGCGGCAGCTATGCTTTCAGATCCGAATATTACGAAGAAAGAAGTGGCTAAACATTTTGGTGTATCTAGAACAACATTAAATAGCTCGCTGGCAAGAACAACAGAAATTAATAGTTTGAATTCTTCTACAGCTAGTTGAATTGATATTTTCAAGGTTATCTTCATCTAAAAACTAATTTTTGAAAAAGTAACTACCAACATAACTTTATTCATCTTTAAAGCAATAAAAACTTAAAACCAGAACCAATAAGGCGAGCACATGCCGAGAAGTAAAACAGGAGTTTTTAGTGTCGAGACTGACTGACTTGCTTGCCAGTGTTAAGGCAAAAAATCCAAGTTTAGGCGCCGATTTGGATAAAGAATTCAAGGCGCTAACGTCCCGTTTACCCTTTGGTTTGAATTTTGAACGCCACCGCCCTGAAGCTGTCGAGTTACCGCTTCGCCCGATTCGTAAAGGTGACAAAGTTCGTATTCTTCCTGCACGGGGAGTCATTAAAAAAAGTGATCAACATCTATGGCAAGTAAAATCTGTAAATAAGAAGAAAAAAACTGCAGATTTGGAACTACTAAGAAATACTAATCCGGAGATAAAAACTGTTGCGATCGATGACCTTGTGGTGGTAGCTGAATTTCGTGACACAATTTTCCCGGGATTGATGAGTACTGGAGGGGCAGAGCGTGGCGGGGATAAGCCTTATCATACAGTAATCAATGGTGAAAATTATCACGTTTTAAAAGCGCTTACTTACACCCACAGAGGCAAGGTTGATGTCGTATATATCGATCCGCCCTACAACACTGGGGCTAAAGATTGGAAGTACAACAACAACTATGTAGAGACTGACGATCTATACAGGCACAGTAAATGGCTCGCATTTATGGAGCGTAGATTGTTAATAGCTAGAGATTTATTAAATCCGGCTAGTTCAGTTTTGATAGTTACTATTGATGAAAAAGAGTATTTACGACTTGGCCTTCTCCTTGAACAGACATTCCCTGATGGTGATATTCAAATGGTTAGCTCTATGATTAACCAAGCGGGCTCATCACGTCCGGGTTCATTTTCCCGCACTGACGAATATCTGTTCTTTGTGAAGTTTGGGCAATCGGCTGTCAAGGCATTACCGCTAGAAAAAGAGTGGATGTCAGGTCGTGGAAATACCAGGCGCATGGGGCTTTATTGGAATGAATTGATGCGAACTGGTCCTGGAGCACGACGGGAAGATAGCCCTAATTTATTTTTTCCAATCTATATTTCATTGAACGCACAGACGTTCCATTCTGTTGGTGAGCCAGTAGGCATAAATGTTGATCGAGAGTCGGTAAAACACCCCGGCGGGGTGATTGCGCGTTGGCCCATTCGCTCTGACGGCTCAGAGGGTCGGTGGAGAGTGTCTTCAGAAGGGATAAGGGGATTACTGAAAGAAGGGCATATTAGACTCGGTAAGCCCCGAGGAGAAAGTACCACAATTCAATACATATCTCGTGGTGAAGTCGAAAAAGTAAACAATGGGACTTTTACCGTTACTGAACGACGAATTGATGGTTCTATTGAAGTCAACGCTGTTGAATATATCCCAACAGTAGTACCTGGTACTCAATGGAATATAAAATCACACGATTCTTCTGTCAACGGCGCATTACTTAATCGGGCGCTACTACCAGGACGTCGTTTCCCTTTTCCAAAATCCTTATATGCGGTGGAGGATGCACTTCGTTTTTTTGTTGCCGGTAATTTGGACGCAATAGTTTTAGACTTTTTTGCAGGTTCAGGGACGACAGCTCATGCTGTAGCGCGACTGAATAAACAAGACGACGGTCGACGACAATGCATTTCCGTTACAAATAATGAGGTAGCGATAGAAGAGCAAAAAGCCCTTCGGGAGAAAGGTTTGCGCCCCGGTGATTCTGATTGGGAACAACTGGGCATTTGTGACTACATAACCAAACCACGCATCAGAGCTGCCATTACTGGAGAGACCCCAGATGGAAGTCCTATTCAGGGTGATTATAAATTCACTGACGAATTCCCCATGGCAGAAGGGCTCAATGAAAACGCAGAGTTTTTCACTCTGACTTATGAGGCAAGAGACGCTGTTCATCATAATCTCGCGTATAGCCGCATTGCAGCCCTGCTTTGGCTGCGAGCAGGAGCACGTGGAAGAAGAATAGAAAAGCTGCCAGAGGATGGCTGGGCTGTTGCGGATACTTATGGTTTATTGACAGATATGGATAAGGCGACGCCGTTCGTTCATGCATTAAAAACTGCTCAAAACTTGCTCATAGCATACATCGTGACAGACGATGATCGGCGTTTTCAGGCAATCGCTCGTCGCCTCTCCAAGGGAGTGGAGCCCGTTCGCCTATACGAGTCCTATTTGATTAATTTCAGTTTTGCTAACGGGGAATAATGGATGAAGTTTACTCTGAAGGAATACCAAGCTGAAGCTGTTCGCGATGCCCTGGAGAACCTTAGTACGGCAGGTACTTTCTGGCACAGTCACGGGCATAAAACTGCATTCTCACTGACTGCTGTCACCGGAGCTGGTAAAACCGTGATGGCTGCCGCCGTATTTGAGGCATTATTTAACGGTGACGATGAGTTTGATTTTGATGCGGACCCCGGTGCTGTGGTGGTTTGGTTCAGTGACGACCCCTCGCTCAACGAGCAAACACGCTTTCGTTTGATTGAATCTAGCGACAGAATCAACCATAGCGATATGGTCGTTGTGGAGAACACCTTTAACCATCCAAAATTTGAATCAGGGAAAATCTATTTTCTGAATACACAGAAGCTAGGTAAAAACAGCCGATTAGTGCGTGGCCATGATCAGCTGCAAGCGGAAGAGAGCGTTGGGGAGCTCTTCCCCGAAACTCGACCAGATTTGCGAGCCTATACGATTTGGGACACTATCCAGAACACTATCGAAGACCCAGCTCTTACCCTATATTTGGTGCTCGACGAAGCCCATCGAGGGGTTGGTAAAACCAGTAAAGAAAAAGGAACTATTGTCCAACGTCTGATCAACGGGTTTGGTTCTGTGCCCGGCATCCCGGTGGTGTGGGGGATATCCGCCACTGTAGATCGCTTCAATAAAGCGATTGAAGCTGCAGTCAAACGCACCAAGCTACCGGACGTAATGGTCGACTCAGGGAAAGTGCAGGAATCAGGATTAATTAAAGACACGATTTTACTTGATATCCCGGATGATGTGGGAGACTTCGACACTGTATTGGTGCGTCGTGCTGCTGACAAGCTACGTGAATCGACTGAACTGTGGGCCGAGTATGCCAGGCAACAAAAAGATTCCGACAAAGTGTTACCTTTGATGGTTTTGCAGGTGCCAAATATGCCGGATTCAATGGAAATTGGACGCGCTTTAGACACTATATATACGCGCTACCCAGGTCTGCCTAACGGCAGTGTAGCTCACGTTTTCGGCGACCATACAACACAGCGTTTTGGCAGCCATGATGTGCCCTATATCGAACCTCAGCGCGTACAGGATGCGGTTTGGGTGCGCGTTTTAGTCGCTAAAGATGCTATTAGTACCGGCTGGGATTGCCCTCGTGCTGAGGTAATGATTTCCTTTCGTGCAGCGACGGATCGAACCCACATCACCCAGTTACTGGGCCGGATGGTACGTTCGCCGTTAGCAAGGCGCATACCTGGTAATGATTACCTGAATGCCGTGAATTGCCTTTTACCTAAATTCAATCGAAAGACTGTCGAAAGCGTTGTAGACGCCTTAATGACAGGTGATGACAATTTGTCAGCTACAGCGAGTCGTGTTCTCGTAAATCCTATAGAAATGCGCCCCAATCCCGCAGCCAAAAACATGGTGTGGGAGACTTTTCAAGCTCTACCCACTCAAACTCGGCCTCAACGTGGCGCGAAACCTGCTAAGCGCCTCACCGCACTAACTCAAGAACTGGCAGACGATGCGATATTGGATGGTGCCGGTCGAAAGGCTCATGCGCTACTCCATCAGGCACTGGATAGTTTTCAATCTCAGCATATGGATAAAATTAAAGCTAAGCGCGAGTCTGTGGTAACTGTGGATGGGAAAACTGTCATCGCTGACCTGAAAGGTAAGACTAAAACTTTTAATGAATTTTGGGAAGATGCTGATATGGCGGTTATTGATGATGCCTACCGCCGAGCCGCCCGAATTTTTACTCCCGACATTTCGCGTACCTATGTTGATCATCTTGCCAAACAAATAGCCAATTCAGATGACGATCCGGAAGAGTTTCTTGAGGCCATTACTGTAGCTCGCGTGACTGTTGCTAGCCTAGGCCTGGTTACAGAAGTTCAAAACTATTTCGATGTGATGGCCGATCAAATAACAAAGGAGTGGCTAAATGAGTTTTGGCCGCAGGTCAAGATGCTTTCGGATGATCGAAAAGAATCCTATCGGCAAATTATCGAGATGAGCACGGAACCGCAAAATGTCGAGTTGGTTAAGCCCGAAGCAAAGCTCGAGCCCACGAAGGTGCGCCTGGGTGAAAGTGAACGTAGTATTCCCTCCTGGAAAAATCATCTACTTTGTGACGAACATGGTGATTACCCAGCCGCGTTGAATGACTGGGAGGTAGCAGTGGTTGAAAATGAATCCAAGCGTAAAGATTTTCTTTTCTGGTACCGTAACCCTCAACAGCCCGGCCAATCTTCATTGGGCATCGCGTACGAAGAAGTCGATCAATACAAGATATTACGCCCGGACTTCATCTTCTTTGTAGAACAAGATGGTGAAGTAGTCGCTGATATCGTCGACCCACATGGGCATCACCTAGCTGATGCGACCCCAAAGCTTCAAGGTTTAGCAAGGTACGCTGAAAACTATGCTAGTGCGTATCGAAGAATTGAGTCTATATCCGAAATAAAGGGAAAATTACGAGTTCTTGATTTAACTAATCAGACAGTGCGCGACGCAATTTCTAAGACAAACGATGTTGTGAGTTTATTTAGCGGAACGCTAGCAAACGATTATAGTTAACCATTATCAATGTGGGCACAAGGATCGTTTCTTCTTCCGCCGCATGATCTGAGGATACGATAGGTTGACTTACTATTCTGAATTGACTCGTTTACGTCGAAGGCAATCTTAACGATGAAAAACATCTGAACCTTTGCATTGGTAATCTCTATTAAGTCCGCCGGAATGAGACGAAGTTGGGAGCTCGCCAGCTGAACTACGAGACTGACAGAGGAAGTTCATAGGCTATTTCTGAGGTAGCTAACCTAGGTTTAACTCAAAGGCTTATTGAGAATGGATATGATGAATCAGATCTCCGAGATCATTCGAAAGCATGATGATGACTCCCGTATTATCCTATCTCAGGCATTCCCTGACGGCGGGACAGGCCCATTGTTCGGTCGTCTTGAAAGAGCGGCCTTAAACCAGGTTTATGAGGGCAGCTCGATGTCTTCTCGTTATGGTATTTGGGCGAATACTGTACGAGATGAGCTCGTGGAGGCTCTGGCCGATATAGATAACGGTTCAAGCGATGCGTCAAAAAATATCATTCGGTGCATCAATTCTTTGTCAGCGTTTGCCGAAATTCAAAGATTATTTGACGTGAAAAGCTAGAAGGACACCTATTTGGGCCTTGAACTGAAAAATGGTTGGTCTTTTACTGACTTTTCCAAATTCTTGTGAAAAGGAAAGAGCTTACTGCGCATAATCTGGGTTATGGTGAAAAGGACTTGAGACAGGAACGAAGCCAGGACTCTCCCTGGCGCGTCACACAGCCGTCAGATGCTGTTAAAGAGCTTTTAACCTTTGAGTTTCCACCTACACAATAAGAAATAAGAGATCGCGGACGTGAGATTGCTGAGATAGCAGCTGATGCTGTGGAGGCCCATCAAAAAAGCAACGACGATAATCGGCGAATGGAATTCGCTCTGATTGATGAGCCGACATTCATGATTCCGACTCTTGCTCAGGAGTTAAGGAATCAGGGCCTTAAGCCGGTAATCTCCTTTATTGGTCGGAGTAAAAACGACATCAAGGACAGGCCCCTTAGGCATATAGACTTCATTGAAGTATAGGTAAGCGCGAGTGTCACGTTGTTCAGGGCGGGGCTTGACACCTAGAAAAATGTTCAGCTATGCAGTTGGCGCTGCTGCTGGCGCCCTCTCAACCCATTCATTGGCGTTTGAAATGTAAAAATACGTTAAAAATAAATTGATGATTTCGTCAAATGCAGATGATCGGCTATGGTGTGAGCCAGCCTCTGGCCTATTTATCTATTGAACTTATTTTCAATAGTCGGCCTCTGACCTCTACAGGGAGTTAAATTGAATATTATCAAACTATTACCGCTCAGTATTTTGTCGTTGGCACTCACAGCGTGCGGCGGCGGTGGTAGCTCAGACAGCACTCCGAACGATGATCCAGGCGAGCCAATTGTCCTCACTGAAGGAGGACCTGTAAGCAACCCAACGCCTATTGATTTCCAAAATCTAAACGAGATTAAAAGTGAAGATTTTTATAATCACTTCCGGGTGAACGTGGGCGCAGGCGACACCCTGATCATTTCAGGGAACATCGACACCGTCGTTAATGATACGGACAACCGCCGATGCCTCGAACGGGATGGTTATTACACTGGAATCCGAATTCTCAATCTGCCTGATGAGAAAGAACACATAACGCGCTCATGTACGCCCTATTTCTTCCAGAAATTTATTGACGCAGGGAACTACGATTTAAAACTCGGATTCCCGGGTGCCAAAGGGTCCTTCGTGGCAACAATTTTGCCGGCGGATTCAGAGCCTCAGCTTGGGAACCAGCTAGGTACGGGCGGTCTTCCTGACAACTTGGGGCGTATTGATATTGATGAAAAAAACAAGCTGACATCCCACCCAGCAACGAACCATTTTGGTTACAAGGGGAAGGCTGGTGAAACGATCTACCTACAGGCTTACGTGGACCCGCGGGAAGACGCCACAACGGAAAGACGTTGCGTCGAGTTCGGGGATTACTTCAGTAATAAATATGCATTTGGTTGGGCTGTGATTTCTGAATACGTCTCAGGCGGGATCTATCATCGTCAACCAGTCTTCAGTTGTTCTGGAAGCCTTGAGTACACGTTCCCTAAAGATGGAACTTATCACTTCAACTTCCGAAGTTTTCTCGGTGGAACCGGATATTTTTATGCGACCACCACACCTGCACCGCTTTAATCGATTAAACATGAAAAATCTTGTTTCATTATTGCTGGTACTAAGGTTAACCGCCCACTTAAATGCGTTATTGAAGCGGTTTTTGTGCCACCAAAAACGGCTATGCATCGACAACTACCTTGTCCGAACCGGCCAAGCTAATTGTCGCGCTATAAACAGAAAAGTGAACAGCGTCCTAATAATTAGACAGCCTTGGTCTCGAAATATAATTCTAATATCTTATACGTGGAGTGCTTCATGAAGCTACGGATGGCAGTGTTAGCCGTTTCGAGATACCCTAAAATGGAAGCTTTTCGTCAATCTGAAGTTCGACCGCGAAACCAAATTTTGGGCTTTCAATACCGGCGTCGCGAAGTTTACGCGCCATTTCATAGTTCAGAA
>Ga0307939_1000921_pt1 | contig 15645 bp, 14 predicted proteins | sample OrgLakmetagen122_FD_201844 | JGI IMG/M metagenome (GOLD analysis project Ga0307939, IMG submission 201844) | Saline water microbial communities from Organic Lake, Antarctica - #122 | ecosystem: Environmental > Aquatic > Non-marine Saline and Alkaline > Saline | place: Antarctica: Organic Lake... | reverse complement strand
GCAAAAACAAGATAATGAATATAATGATAAATAATGCGATTACAAATTTGTTAAAGCTGTTGTATCGCCTATCATCTGAAGAGAATTTTACAGCTTTAAACTTATTGTAATCTTCTTTAATTTCAATATCGTTTTTAGAAATATGTAACATGATTACAATGTATTAAGATTCAACTATTTTACCTTTATCTAAGAATATTCTTCTATCGCACTTGCCAATCCATTTGCTGTTTCTACTTACTACTACAATGGCCCATGGATTTGATGGTTGAAATAAAAACTCCATTATCTCTTCAATTTCTTCATCTTGGAACTCCACTAATGGATCTTTTAAAACCAATAGTTTTGGCTTGTTCACAATAGCTCTGGCTAACATGATTTTCTTTGCTATGGTATATGGTATATTCCTTCCTTGGGTTGCAATATTTGTATCTATACCAAGGCTTTGAGATTTAATGAATGGTCCTAAATTCAATTTATCGATTGCCCAATCCAAATCTTCTTGTTTCACATCTGGGTTGTTGAAGGTGATATTTTCTCTTATGCTGCCTTCAAAAGGAAAGTTTCCAATTAAGGAATGTCCTATAAAACTTCTGTAATGATCTATTTGAACATTATTGAAGGTGGTCTCATTTATAAAAATATCGCCATCTGTTGCCAAAATTAATCCTGAAATTAGTTTAAGAAGTGTAGTCTTTCCTGAACCTGAAGTACCATCAATAAATATTTTTTCTTTAGGGTGAATAGTTAAATTTACGCCGTCTAAAGATTTTTGTTTTGCCCCTCTGTACTTTAATCCTATGTTGGCTAATTCTATGGTGAAATCCATATCTTTATTAAATGGAGCTCTTCCATCGAAACGTTCTAATTTTAAATCGGTGACACTTCCTATTTTTTCTAGACCTGTTAATACATCATAAACATTTTCTAATCCAAGAATTAGTTTTTCAACTGAATTCACCATTAAAATCACAATTACCTCTGCTCCAACAAACTGGCCAATATTCATTTGTTGATTAACCACTAAAAGCCCTCCAAGAATAAGCAAAGCACCTACTACCAGTACTTTAAAACCAATCATTTTAAAATATTGCAATCGTAAAATCTTAAAGTGATTTTCTCTTGAATTTAGATATTTAATGACAATATCATCATGTTTGGAAGAGGCTAGTTTAGAACTTCCAGAAACTTTGAAACTGTCTGTGTTTCTGGCAACTTCTTCTATCCAATGCGCTGTTTGGTATTTGTATTTGGACTGCAATAAACTAGTACGAACTCCTTCAGGAGCACTAAATTTAAATACAACATACATTAATGCTACTAAGAAAACACCAAATAAAATGAAGAAAGGATGGTAAAATGAAAGGAGAATTAAACCAAATAAAATTTGAATCCCTGAAGTAGAAAAATCAATCAACATCTTAGGAATTCCTTTTTGTATAGTCATGGTATCAAAAAACCGATTGGCTAATTCTGGCGGATAATTGGCGCCAAACGCAGTATATACAATTCTTGGGAATCGGTAAACAAATTCAAAAGAAGACTTGGTAAATAAACGTTGTTGTAGGTCTTCCGCTACTCGCATTTGCATGTAGTTTAATAAGCCTGCAAAAATAACACTCACCAACACAAGGCTAATCAGTACTATCATTGTTATTCTGAATTCTCCTGCTTGAATAAAATTAATAATGGCTTGTATACCTAAAGGAAGGGATAGCGAAACAATACCTGCGAAAGCGGCGTAGCCTAATATTAAATAAATGGTTCTGAGCTCAAATTTTAGTAATTTGAACAACCTTTGTAACGGACTTGGACTGTTATTCACTGAACTCATTTTGAAGCTAAATTAAGTTGGTTTGATACTATGCTTTTGTAAAATGTACAAGTAAGTTCTTCGGTATTGCAATCTGTAATATTCTTGAAGTGCATTGCTAAATAATGCTGGTGTAAAGCTCCATCTATTACAGAAGAGGCTAAACTTCTGGGGTAAGCATAAGCTTGGTCAATTTTCTCAATCATTTCTACTAATCTAAAAACCAGTCTTTTATACACTTTAAAAAAGCCTTTCTTGTTTTCATCATCCACAGCTTTATTATGATAGGCTTTAGTAAATTCTGATATTACAATTTCCCTTAAGGCGATTTGATCTATAGCTAAACTTAGGCTTAAATTTTCTGGTGTTCCTGTTACTACTTCAATTGCGCGCATCAACTTTTGTACATTGTTTTCAATTGAATTCGTTGCCAATACTAAGCGATATTCCATGTAACTCCAATATAAAGAAGTAATGTACAACAAAAATTTATGCTTGTTTTCAAAATAACGATAAATAGAACTTTCTGTTGATTCTATTTGAATTGCTAATTTCTTGAAAGTGAATTGTTCAAAGCCAACTTCTTGAATAAGTTGAATCCCATTCGTGACAATCTGGGAACCCAATTGAGAACTTTCCGGGTCCTTAATGTATAAGTTCTTATTGATTTGAATTCGTATGGTACTAAGTAGTGATTCCATATTGATATTAAAAATCACAAATCTAATAGTAATACTATTATAAATATGTGCTTTACATTTTTTTTAACTTCAATAAAGTCCCTAAAAACAAAAACCCGGCTCGCAAGCCAGGTTTTATATAGTATAACTGATAGAAGAACTTAATCACTTTGTGCTTCAGCACCTGCTACAATTTCTAAAATTTCATTGGTAATTGCTGCTTGACGTGCCTTGTTATAGGAAAGTTTTAAGTCATCTCTTAACTCTTTAGCATTATCGGTTGCCTTGTGCATTGCTGTCATTCTAGCGCCATGTTCGGAAGCTAAGGAATCTCTCAATGCTTTAAACAATTGCATTTTTAGTGCTTTAGGAATTAACTCCTTTATAATTTCTTCCTTCTCAGGCTCAAAAATATAATCTGTCTGGGTTGTATTTTGATTTGTGTCTTCAGATAATTGTTTTATGGGCAAGAAATCTTCTGTTAAAACGACCTGTGTTCCTGCATTTTTAAAATGGTTGTAAACCAACACAACTTTATCATAAGTACCGGTTTCAAAATCTTTCATGATTTTTTCGGTTAGAGCGGAAACATCTTTGTATTCTAAATGATTCACCATTTCCTCCTCATGATAGTCGATGATATAGCTTTTGGAATTCAGGACTTCGTATCCTTTTTTTCCAATTGCTGCTAAAGAAATACTTTGATCTTTATACTTTCCTATAGCTAGATTTTTAACCTGCTTTACAATATTAGAATTGAAAGCACCCGCTAAACCCTTGTTCGAAGAAATAGCAATGATTAGAACATCATTTACCTCACGTTCTTCTGTAAAAGGACTGTTGGTTTCCGCTTCCATAGAAGCGCTTAAGTCTTGTAAAAGTTCGGTAAGCTTATTAGCATAAGGTCGCATTTTAGTAATCGCGTCTTGAGCTTTGCTCAACTTAGCAGCAGAAACCATTTTCATGGCACTGGTAATCTGCATGGTTGAACCTACCGAAGTGATTCTATTTCTTAACTCTTTTAAATTTGCCATTGTATTTCTGTTTACAGAATACTAATTGAATTGCTTAGTCTGCATATTTTGAAGACACTTCTTTTGCTGCTTTTTCTAAAATGTCTGTAATTTCATCATTGATTTTTCCTGACTTCAAGATATCTAATTCATTACGGTATTGTGCATCTAGTAAAGCAAGATAATCTCTTTCAAAAGATTTAATATCTTCAATAGGAACTTTACGCATTAAATTTTTAGTACCAGCATAGATCAGTGCAACTTGCTTTTCAACAGGATAAGGGTCTGATTCTGCTTGTTTCAAGATTTCAACATTACGTTTTCCTTTTTCAATGGTGTTCAACGTAGATGCATCTAAATCTGAACCAAATTTAGCGAAAGCCTCTAATTCTCTATATTGAGCTTGGTCTAATTTTAAAGTACCAGCTACTTTTTTCATGGATTTAATCTGAGCAGAACCACCTACACGAGAAACAGAGATACCTACATCAATTGCTGGTCTAACTCCAGAGTTAAACAAATCTGATGTTAAGAAAATCTGTCCATCTGTAATCGAAATTACGTTGGTTGGGATATATGCTGAAACGTCACCTGCTTGTGTTTCAATAATAGGAAGAGCAGTTAAAGAACCACCTCCTTTCACTTTTCCTTTTAAGGATTCTGGAAGGTCATTCATTTCTGAAGCAATTTTATCATCATTGATGATTTTTGCTGAACGCTCTAATAAACGAGAGTGAAGGTAAAATACATCACCAGGGTAAGCTTCCCTTCCTGGAGGTCTTCTTAACAATAATGAAACCTCACGGTAAGCAACTGCTTGCTTAGATAAATCATCATATATAATTAAAGCTGGACGACCAGTATCTCTAAAATATTCTCCAATTGCAGCACCTGCTAATGGAGCGTATACTTGCATTGGAGCTGGATCTGATGCATTTGCAGCTACTATAGTTGTATATGCCATAGCTCCTTTGTCTTCTAGCAACTTAGCAATACCAGCAACCGTTGAAGCCTTTTGCCCAATGGCTACATAGATACAAAATACAGGTTCTCCAGCATCGTAAAATTCCTTTTGGTTAAGAATAGTGTCTATACAAACCGCTGTTTTTCCAGTCTGACGGTCACCAATTACCAACTCACGTTGACCACGACCTACTGGCACCATGGCATCGATAGATTTAATTCCTGTTTGCAATGGCTCAGTTACTGGCTCACGATAAATTACACCAGGCGCTTTTCGCTCGATTGGCATTTCGAAGGTTTCACCTTCAATAGCTCCTTTTCCATCAATAGGATTTCCAAGCGTATTTACAACTCTACCAGTAATACCTTCTCCTACTTGTATAGAAGAAATTAATTTAGTTCGTTTTACAACATCTCCTTCATTTACACCCGTAGATGAACCTAGAAGTACTACACCAACGCTGTCTGCTTCTAGATTAAGCACCATGCCTTGAAGTCCGCCTTCAAACTCAACAAGTTCGCCATATTGTACGTTGGATAAACCATATACATTGGCAATACCGTCTCCTACACGAAGTACTGTTCCAACTTCGTCTAAGGAAGCTTCTGATGAAAATCCTGAAATTTGTTTCTTTAAAATTGCTGAAATTTCAGCAGGTTTAATTTCTGCCATAACTTATATATTAAATGGGTATTACTACCTTTATGGTAATTTAATTTACTAATTCTCTTTTTACTCTTTGCAATTGTGTTGCTACCGTAGCATCTAATTGCATGTCTTTTATACGCAGAAGAAATCCTCCTATTAAATTGGAATCTACGTTTGTAGTTAACTCGGCTTCTGTACCTGTTAATTGTTTTATTTTATGCTGAATCTCTTGTTCTAATTTAGCATCTAAAGCAACCGCAGTAGTTACTTCTGCACGTTGTATGTTGTTTGCTTCTTCGTATCGCTCAACATAAGCATTTGCTACTAAACCTAAAATTTGTATTCTTTTATTTGAAGCTAAAACGGTAAATAACTGCAAACTGGTTTTACTAAGACTCTTGAATACTTCTTGAGTAATTTTTAATTTTTGATCTACAGAAATTACTGGGCTGTTTAAAACCGTACGTAAGTTTTTATTGGCGCCTAATGTAGATGCTATTAATTGCATATCTTTACATAAAGCTTCGGTTGATTTATCTTCTTCAGCAATATTGTAAATGGCTTTTGCGTAACGTTTTGCAGCAGATTTACTCATTATATAATGCGTTAATTAAGTTGAACTTCTTTTAGCATTTTTTCAACTAAAGCTTTTTGAGATTTTTCATCTTTCAATTCAGCTTTGATTACTTTTTCAGCAATTTCTATAGAAAGTAAACCTACTTGAGATTTCAATTCTTTAATTGCTGCATTCTTTTCAGAGCGGATGCTTTCTTGTGCTTTAGCTATCATTTCAGCAGATTTTTTACCTGCTTCATCTGTGGCATCAGCTATCAATCGTTTTTTCATATCTTGAGCATCGCGCAACATTTGGTCACGCTGTTCTCTGGCTTCTTTCATCATCTGCTTGTTGTCTTCCTTCAGGTGCAACATATCTGTCTTTGCCTGATCAGCTGCTTCTAATGATTCACTAATGCTTTTTTCACGTTCGTCTACTGCATCTAAAATAGGCTTCCATGCAAACTTTCTTAATATAATAAGAAGAATAAGAAAAGTGATGGCTGTCCAAAAAACCAATCCAAATCCTGGGTTTAATAAATTCATGTTTTACGTATTAATTAATCAATTAATTTAATTAAACACAGAAATAGCCAACCGCTATTTCTGTGTTTTGAAATTCTTTAACCTTGTAACAAGGCTACAACCACACCAAATAAAGCAACCGCCTCAACGAAGGCTGCAAGAATAAGTGCAGAAGTTTGAATTTTACCTTGGATCTCAGGTTGGCGAGCCATTGCTTCCATAGCAGAGCCACCAATTCTTCCGATACCCATACCAGCTCCAATAGCTGCTAAACCAGCTCCAATAGCTGCAATTCCAGTAATAGTCATAATATAAAATTTAAATTAATTAATGATTCTCTTCTGTGGCCATACCGAAGTACAGCGCTGATAAAATTGTAAAAATATATGCTTGTATTGCGGTAACAACAATTTCAATTATAATAATAAATAAAGAAAAGGCTACCGAAACAGGAGCTAAAGCAACTGTTTCAAAAATAAAAATCAACGACATTAAAGCCAAAACAATAATGTGACCCGCTGTGATGTTTGCAAACAAACGGATCATTAAGGAAATAGGCTTAGTAAACATCCCAACGATTTCAATAGGCATTAAAAATATTTTCATAGGTACAGGAACACCTGGCATCCAAAAAATATGTTTCCAATAACTTTTATTCCCATTGAATGAAGTTATGATAAATGTGAAAACCGCTAAAGTTAATGTAAATGCAATGTTTCCTGAAACGTTGGCTATATTTAAAAAAGGAATTAACCCAAAAATGTTGTTTAACCATATAAAAAAGAAAATGGTCAATAAGTAAGGCATGAATCTTTTGTATTTCTTTTCCCCAATCATTGGGATAGCAATATCATCTCTTACAAAAAGAACTAAAGGCTCTAAAAATCTAGCCATTCCTTTTGGAACAAAATTATTGGACTTCTTATATTTTCTTGCAGAACCAATAAAAACTAAAAACAAAACCATTACTGAAAACCACATCATAAATACGTTTTTGGTAATAGAGATGTCCAACAGAGGTGTTTCTGCATTGGTTGGATAGCCTTCTTCGTTCAATTGAAGTGTTTCAGAATCATCTGTAAATGCGTAGACTTTTTCGTGAAAATTCACAAATCGTTGTCCATTTTTTTCAACAATCACTTCGCCTTCGTGGTCGTGGTGAAATGCTGATGACATAAAAGTGGTCAGGCCATTTTCCGTCCAAAGTATAATGGGTAATGGAATTGAAATGGGATGATCATTTATGTCTATGATGTGAAAACCATATGCATCTTTTACGTGATGCATAATCATTTCTTTAGGGTCAAAATTGTGTTCTTCTTCTTGTTCCTCCATCAAAGTGGTTTCTTCCTGAGCAAAAGAGGTGAAAGACAAAATTAAAAATAACCCTAAAAATAAAGGCTTAGCAGAAAATATTCTCATTGCTTACGTAAAATAAACGGTTTTTAAAAATTGATGCAAATGTAGTAATACAAACTTAATAAGCCAACAATAAATTGAGATTATTTTTTGCTTAACAGACCTGATATAGAGACTACTTCATAGCCCAAATAAATAAAATATGGAATGAAAAAATTTAAGACTTCTGTTTTGGCATGTTCGGTTTCTCCTAGTAGCACTGGAAGTAAAAAAACAATAGCTAAAATCATTTTTACCAGCGTTGCTGCCATGAAATAAACAAAGACTTGAGATTGGTCTTTTTCATATTTATAATTAATTAGCGTATATACAATAAGTACCGTTATAAAATTGAAGATATAAATAAAGTATAGCGGTATAATGTAGCTTATTTCTTCAACAAAATAAAAATCGACGTACCAATGAACTCCAAAAAGAAGGAGCGTGAAAAAAAATAAAAACAAGCCAAACTTGAGTTCTCTTTTTAAAAAATTATCCAAAATAGTTATGTTAAGTTGATAGTGAGTAATGAATTTTATTTTTTCAAATTGTAATTCTTACCAGAAAACAAAATTCAAAATAAATAAAATGAGGTGGAAAGTTGAAGCATTAATAGTGTTGTTTTTTGAAATTTAGGTATCCAGATTTTTAATCTGTTTGATTAACAAATAGAGGCTTGCAAAAATTCCAAACAATACGAAGCCTAATGTAAACCATGGTTTTTGGGTTAAGTAATAGTCATCTAATTTTTTGCCAATAAAAGCACTGCCAATTATGGTAATTGCCATCTGAAAACCAGCACCAGAAAGAGCAACCCACTTACTACGCTTGTTTTTCTTCTCTGAGGTTTTGTTTTTTTCTTCCTTTTTCTTCATTTAAAGATTTTACTGCTCCTTTCATTTTACAAGTAGCATTAAAAACTGCTCCTGGCTCAACTGCAAGCTTGTCTGTAACTACTGTACCTTCAATTATAGCGCTAGACTTTAAGGAAAGCAAAACATTTACTGTAATTTCTCCAGACAGTTTCCCTTCAATATCGGCATATTCGCATTGTATTGTGCCTTCTACATATCCAGTTTTGCCCACTACAACCTTTCCTGATGTAGTAATGTTACCTACTACTTTTCCTTCAATCCTAAAACTTCCTTGAGATTCTAAATCTCCTTTTATGCTTGTTCCTTGAGCTATTTTATTTTGTTCTTTTGTCAAGTCCCCACCTTTATTTACTTTGTTATTATTAAACATTTATTATTGAATTTTTAAGTATTCGTCCATATTTTTATGAATTTGTAGGATGCTGTAATTTTCTTTTGAGATTGGAAAATACTCCCATTCTTCTAAGGTAATTTTATTTTCATTGAGTACCTGTACCATTCCTTCGCTACCCAATTTACTGGTCAGGCCGTTCAATATCAAAAAATTATAATCTTCATTATACACAACTGCTGTCACTTGCAATTGTTGGTAACCAAGTTCTGTTAAGCCTTCTATGAGTTGTGCTTTTATTGGCTCTAATTCAGATAAACTATAGTTTTCATTTTCAAAGTAATACACTATCTTAAACTGGTCTTGGTCAGCATCTGGTTTAAACTTCGCATCTTTCATGCTTCCGTTTAAACTCCCTACTAACTCTTGTGCTTTTTTTCCTTCTTTTGTTTGTGGATGATCTAGTGCTACTTTTTCTAGTTCTTCTACATACACATCGTAGCCATACAATCTACCTTTTACCTGTGCTTTTAGCAATTTAAATTTTGGAAGAATAGGCATTCCGGTTAATTCTTCTTCCCAATACAAGCACTCCTCCAAAAGGCCTTTCAGCTCCTGTTTTTGAAATTTCCTGTATAATCGCGCATAGACTTTACTAGGACTATTTTCTCCATCACGGATACTTCTTGGGTTTAATAAAATATCTGCATATCTAGAATCTGGATGTTCTTGGATGATGTTTTGTCTCCAAATTTCTGCATTCACCTCATCTTCTAGGTTTTTGTATGCCAAGTACAAATTGTATTTACTAGGAAGAATTAATTTTTCATCTACATTTTCAAATTCCAATACTTTTTTAAACCGCTCAATGGCTAATTCGTTTTCTTTGAATTTTTCTTTATAGATAACACCCAATTGAAAGTAAGCATAGGTTCTTTCAACTGCTATACTATCAATTATTTTTTCGTCTGTTGGTATTTCAGCGATATAGGTTTGTGGATCAAATTGTGGATCAGCATAAAGATCATCCTCCTTTTCTTCTTCTTCACCTTCCTCTCCGTCTTTAGTTTTGAAGCCTTTTTTTCCTTCTAAACGCCAGTTATCTGCCAACGCTATATCTCCCCAAGTTCTTTTGAATTTTGTTTTACCGCCAGACACTTTAATTTGGTTATAAAAATAGAACTCATCTGCACTATTTTGAGAGCCAATACCACTTTCAGTTGCTCCACCAAAACCACCAATTTGAGGTGCGGCTACATTCGCTAAACGTTCTTCTTTTTTTTGTTCAGCAAACAAGCTTTTCGCTTCCTCTTTTAGTTTGTCTGTATAGTCTTCAAAGAAAGTTAAGCGGGATGATTCATCCATAGCTACTAGACTCAATATACTATCTGTTTCTATCGCAATTTCTTCGTACTTGATGACTTCATCTAAATTTTCACGTTTTTTCTGAATCAGTCTAAATTCTCTAGTACTTTCATCAAGATTAGTCATCGTACTATCGTAATATGAACCAGCTGTTTTATAAGATGCCTTATCAAAGTATATTTCAGCTAAGTTTAAGTAGTCTCGAGATTTCAAATACATGCTTTCTGGATTTTCTCTCAAGGACTTATTGTAATAATCTACAGATAAATCTATGGAATCAACTTTTAAAAAATGTTGAGCAGATTCAAAATACAAATAATCTAAAAAATGTCTGTTTTCCCAGTCTTCATGTAATTCTTGGAAATATGCTTTTACATAAGGAGTGTCTTCAGCTTGATAGTCTTTGTTTTTGAAAACCTCCATAAACGAATGCACCATGTAATCTCTTGGTGGTCTTCGTTTAAATTCATATACTCTTTCAAAATTCGCAGTCGCCGAGTCTTTATTCCCTATCTTATTATACAATTGGGCAGTAATGTAAGTCCATCTCGCTTTTTCATCAAAAGCTTCTACGTATTCTACTGCAAGACGCATGGGCTCTACTGCTGCTTCGTAATTTTCAAGTTTAATATGTATTGCAGCAATGTTGGAGTATATTTCAACTAAATCTTCTGGAAGAATCTCTGAAGTTTCGGCTAAAATTTTCTGCAAATTGGCAAGCGCAGTTTCGTCATAATTCATGCGCATATTGGTCTTTTGCAACCAAATTTCTGCTTTGGTAATGATCTCAGAGTCGGGGTAATGGTTTATAATAAAAGAAAAAGCGTCTTTTGCAGGAATGTAACGTTGGTCATAATAGCGAGCTCTACCAAGTAATAAATAGGCTTCATCTACTTGAAAATTGTACTCTCTTCCGGCCATAAACATGGAATGCTTTTGTATTCCACTAGTAGCTTTTAATTCTGCTCTACCAAAAAATTCGTTTAATGGCACGGTGTCATTTCGCTCAAGAGGTAATTCTGCCATGCGCTCGACGGGAAGAACATCAAAATAATGATCTGGTGTTTTCATCTTCACATCCTCAATCCCTTTTAAGATTTCAATATTGCCATGATACAGGATATTGTAATAGGTAGTCATGGCATGAAAATTACGGTTCACAAACTTGTTTTTAGTTCGTGAACAGCCGATAAGGGTACATATTATGATCCCTAAAATAAATGTTGTTTTGTACTTCTGCATGCAATTTTACTTGTGTATTGCTAACTCTTAAAATCTTTCTTTAGTATGATAAAAGCACAAAAATAGGTTTAATATCTTAAATATAAGGAAGTATACTAAAATTTCAAAAGAAGCAACGATTGAAGCGCTTATTTTTAGGCTATTCCTTATTTTTACTGAAAAAGAAAATGCCAACATCAAAAAACCAACTTCACCAAGCATCAAGTCCTTATCTACTGCAACATCAAAACAACCCAGTGCATTGGTTAGAATGGAATGAAGAAAGTTTACAACTAGCAAAAGAGCAAAACAAACCTTTGTTGATAAGCGTGGGTTATGCAGCTTGCCATTGGTGTCACGTAATGGCGCACGAATCTTTTGAAGACGAACAGATTGCCGACCTGATGAACACCCATTTTATTTGCATAAAAGTAGATCGTGAAGAACGTCCAGATATTGACCAAATTTATATGGACGCAGCTCAAATATTAACAGGTCGAGGTGGCTGGCCACTTAACGCTTTTGCGTTACCCAACGGAAAACCTTTTTATGCGGCCACCTATTTTCCAAAAGAAAACTGGAGAAAAGTACTACTCAACATCGCTGATGCTTATCAAAATAATTATAGTCAATTAGCAGATACAGCCAAAAAACTCACCAAAGGAATACAACTGAATGACGGATTTGAATTTGCTCCCGAACAATTTAGCGAATTCACCAAAAATGATTACCAAGATTTATATGCAAGTTGGCAGCAGTTTATCGATTTTGAAAAAGGGGGATTCAAAGGAGCTCCAAAATTCCCTATGCCAAATTCCTGGCAGTTTTTGTTGCAACATTATACTTTTACCAATAATCAATCTGCTTTAGAAGCTACACTTTTACATTTAGATGAAATGGCAAAAGGCGGTATTTACGATCAAATTGGGGGCGGTTTTGCACGCTATTCTGTAGATGATAAATGGTTTGCTCCTCATTTCGAAAAAATGCTGTATGACAATGCACAACTCATCAGCTTGTATGCCAATGCATATAAAATAGTTCCGAAAAAACACTATGCTATTTTAATTGAAGAAAGTCTCGCCTTTGTAAAAAGAGAATTAACTCACAAACTTGGTGGTTTTTACGCTTCATTAGACGCAGATAGCGAAGGCGAAGAAGGCACGTATTATGTTTGGACGTACAGCCAATTAAAAGAAATAATAGCTGTTGAAGATTGGGATTGGTTTCAAAAATACTACCAAATCACCCCATCAGGAAATTGGGAAAATGGAAAAAATATTATATATGCTATCTCTAGTCCTCTAGCATTTGCAAAAAGTGAATCTCTAGTTGAAGATGATTTTCTTCAAAAACTGAAAGTGAACAAGCAAAAGCTACATGAAAAAAGATGGGAACGCGAGCATCCGGGTCTAGACGATAAAATTCTCACTTCCTGGAATGCCTTAATGCTGAAAGCCTATGTAGATGCGGCAACCGCTTTGCAAAATGAAACCTACCTTAAAATAGCAGAAAAAAATGCTGATTTTTTATTTGAAAATCTTTGGAATAAAAATCAACTCTATAGAAATTTCAAAAATGGAACAGCAAGTATACCTGCATTTTTAGATGATTATGCCTTGTTAGTTGAAGCACTTATTATTTTATATCAAGCCAACTTTAAAAAACAGTATTTAGATTGGGCAGAACAACTTACAGAAATATGTATTCGGGATTTTTATGATGATAAAACGGGCTTGTTTTTTTACACTTCCAAACACGGAGAACAACTCATTGCACAAAAATTTGAAATGAATGACAATGTCATCCCCGCTTCAAATTCGTCTTTAGCTAAATCGCTTCACTTACTTGGTCATGTGCTAGATAAATCCGAATACCTAGAAGCTAGTAAACAAATGTTGATGCACGTAAAGCAAAAAATGTTCAAATCCGGCCCGTACTTCGCCAACTGGTCAGTTTTAGCGGGTTGGATGACCTATCCTATAAAAGAAGTAGCGATCATGGGTGAAAATGCCCATCAAGAGAACTTTACCATGCAGCAAAATTATTTCGGGAATGCATTCTTTTTAGGTGGAATAGCTGAAAACTTAGCCTTGCTAAAAGGAAAATTACCTCAACAGGGAACTCGTTTTTATGTATGTGAAAATAAAACTTGCCAACAACCCACCGATGATTTTGATGAAGTAGTAAAAAATTTAAAGTCTATTTAAAGTGAATAACTTCATGTGTAGTCACAAAGAACTCATCTAAAAGAAAAACTCAATTCAAAATTTATAATTGAAAACTCATAATTGAAAAACTCCCGCAGATTTCGCAGATGAACGCAGATTTTTCAGGAGGGAACACTAACTGACAAGGGGTTCTCGATACATTTCGACGAAAAGCCGAAACACTCGAACTGACAAGCGATACTCATTGTGAATACAAATGTCATTTCGACGATAGGAGAAATCTCACAAGCTTCTCCCACAAATCAACATGAGATTCCTCCTCCTGCGTCGTTCGGAATGACATTGCGAAGTTGTCGTTCTGACTGGCACTCGGTTCTCGATACATTTCGACGAAAAGTCGAAACACTCGAACTGACAGGGGGTTCTCGATACATTTCGACGGAAAAGTCGAAACACTCGAACTGACAAGCGATACTCATTGTGAGTACAAATGTCATTTCGACGATAGGAGAAATCTCACAAGCTTCTCCTACCAATCAACATGAGATTCCTCCTCCTGCGTCGTTCGGAATGACATTGCGAAGTTGTCGTTCTGACTGGCACTCGGTTCTCGATACATTTCGACGAAAAGTCGAAACACTCGAACTGACAGGGGGTTCTCGATACATTTCGACGATAGGAGAAAACTGAAAGACTTCCTAACTATTCAAAAAGCACTCATCTAAAGAAAAACCCAATTCAAAATTTATAATTAAAAATTGAACACCTCTCGCAGATTTTTTTAGTAAAGAACAACAACACTAACTGACCATTGGTTCTCGATACATTTCGACGAAAAGCCGAAACACTCGAACTGACAAAAGATGCTCATTGTGAATACAAATGTCATTTCGACGATGGGAGAAATCTCACAAGCTTCTCCTACCAATCAACATGAGATTCCTCCTCCTACGTCGTTCGGAATGACATTGCGAAGTTGTCGTTCTGACTGGCATTCGGTTCTCGATACTTTTCGACGAAAAGTCGAAACACTCGAACTGACAAGCGATGCTCATTGAAAATACAAATGTCATTTCGACGATAGGAGAAAACTGAAAGACTTTCTAACTATTCAAAAAGCACTCATCTAAAAAAAACCAATTCAAAATTCATAATTAAAAATTCATAATTAATCAACACCAACTGAACTATTTAATGCACACCGAGTTTGGTTAAAATCATAGAAATGAATAATCCGAAGATGGCAATATAAGCTAATTTGAAAATGGGTTTGTCATTTTGAGCTTGTAACAGAAGAAGTATACAAAGTAAGGAAGCAAAGCCAGTTTCTATTCGAAAACTGATTAAGCCTAACATGAACAACATAAAAAACGAGTTCCTAACATATTGGTTTTTAACAAACAACATTACGCAAAACACAATTTCAACTAGTAGAATAATCCAAACTAGCAAAGTTGCATCAAATTCAATTAGCCAATTAGGAGAAACGAATTCTATTGTGGTTTGCAGACCATCAAAACCATTTGTTTGTTCGCTTATACGATTTAGATTGGCATTTATGATTTCTTGGTTTTGTGGAAAAAAACGTTTGAAATGAGTAAAAAAACCACCTCCGTAATTCATATAAGCCAAGCTGCTTCCGCTCATAAACGTATCACTCAATAGTTTTTGAAGCACCGCAAAACCCATGACAATACCGAGGATAAATTTTGAATTTTTGTATAAAATTTCATTTTTTATCTTTTTAAAATAAGCAGCTAGCAAAAACAAAATGGCAACATAAAAGGTTAAATAGGCATGGTTGGCAGTTATATTTAGCTTGGAGATAAGTCCAGGTAAAATCAGTAAACAAATGGATAACCAAAATACACTTTTGAATATAAATTCCTTTTCAATAATACCATAGATAATTAATAACGCAATAAAACCAAAAAAATAATGGTGACTTATATTACTGAAATATAAAGTCAGAAAAAAAACATACATTTTCCCAGCTAGGGCTAAATTATCTGCTTGATTTATCTTTGATAAAAAGCTTTTCATATACTAGTTTATAAGTCATGGTGTTTTTTTTAACATCAACTAC
>Ga0307939_1000883_pt1 | contig 15995 bp, 15 predicted proteins | sample OrgLakmetagen122_FD_201844 | JGI IMG/M metagenome (GOLD analysis project Ga0307939, IMG submission 201844) | Saline water microbial communities from Organic Lake, Antarctica - #122 | ecosystem: Environmental > Aquatic > Non-marine Saline and Alkaline > Saline | place: Antarctica: Organic Lake... | reverse complement strand
GCTGCACAACCAGATGATAAGATGCCAGTAGTTCCCACCAACGTAGCCGCCGCCCCCACCGATGCCGAAAAGACCGCTTCCGGTCTTGCCTCAGTAATTCTCAATGCCGGAACAGGCGAGAAAAAGCCAACCGCAGCCGATACGGTGACAGTTCATTACACCGGCTGGACTACAGACGGAGAGCAGTTCGACAGCTCGGTGGTGCGCGGAGAACCAACCAGTTTCCCCCTCAACGGAGTTATCGCAGGCTGGACTGAAGGCCTGCAACTCATGGTCGAAGGAGAGAAGCGTCGCTTCTGGATTCCAGAAGAATTGGCTTATGGACCTAAGGTCGAAGGTAGCTCTCGCCCGGGTGGAATGCTCGTTTTCGATGTGGAGTTACTTTCCATTCAAGCGGCTCCTGAGGCAGTCAAGCCGCCGGAAGACACCGAAAAGACAGCATCCGGCGTCGCTTACAAAGTGATCAAAAAAGGCACGGGTGATAAGCCTGATGCAGCAAGCATCGTAACCTTTCAATTCACAGGTAAGACCAATGATGGACAAGTCGTTCAAGACAGTCGTTCACAGCCTGAGGCACCTAGCGCACCGCTTGACCAACTTCCGCCTGAACTTGGTGAACTACTCGGCGAGATGACTGCCGGTGAGCAGCGCACCTGCTGGCTTCCAGAGCCCAGCATTCCCGGCGGCTTCATTATTGCCGATATCGAATTAGTTTCTTTCAAGGAAGCTCCTCCAATTGCCGAAGTGCCTTCTGATACCGAGAAAACCGCTTCTGGAGTGGCCTACAAGGTGGTTAAAGAAGGCGAGGGTGAAAAGCCGAGTGCGACTGATGTCGCGACTTTCCACTTCACTGCGAAAACCATGCAGGGTGACGTGCTTCAAGATAGCCGCGCTCAGCCTGAGCCCCCAAGCATCCCACTCGATAAACTTTCCCCAGAACTTGGTGGAATCATCACTGAAATGAAGGCCGGTGAGCGCCGCAATTGCTGGCTTCCAGAGCCCAAAAGCCCCGGCGGATTCATCGCTGCGGATATCGAATTGATTTCCTTCAAAGAACAGGCGCCGGCTCCCGCCGTGCCTGAGAATGTCGGTGCGGCTCCTGAGGATGCAGTAAAAACTGAAAGCGGCCTTGCGTCCAAAGTTTTGAAAGCTGGCGAAGGCGAAGTAAAGCCCAAGGCCACCGATACGGTAAAAGTGCATTACAGCGGCTGGGAAGCTGATGGTAAAATGTTCGATAGCTCGGTGACTCGCGGTGAGCCGACCCAGTTCCCATTGGACCGTGTGATCGCGGGCTGGACTGAAGGGCTACAACTAATGGTTGTCGGCGAAAAACGTCGCTTCTGGGTTCCAGAAGATCTCGCCTACGGACCTAAACAAGAAGGCGGTAGCCGCCCCGGTGGCATGCTTTGCTTCGATGTGGAATTACTTGAGATCGTTGCCCCTGAAGCAGAGTAACGCGGATAGGAGCAAGGCACGTCTCCGTAACTTTGACTCTGAATTTGGTCAGCGGGCGGTGTGACGCCCGCTTGACTCAAAGCGCGGTGGAAAGCCTACTTCATTCATGCCCACCGCTACCTCAGCCAAGCCTGTCATCGTCCTCGTCGGAACACAACTCGGCGAAAACATAGGCATGTGCGCTCGCGCCATGCTGAATTGCGGGCTCGATCAGCTACGGTTGGTCAAACCGCGGGATGGCTGGCCGAGTGAGAGTGCTCGAGCCACGGCGGCCGATGCAGACCAAGTCCTAGAAAATGCCAAAGTCTACGAAAACATCGACGATGCGATCCGAGATTGTGAACGTGTCTTCGCAGCAACGGCTCGTCAGCGCAGTCTTAGAATACCCGGCCTCGACCTTCGTGAGGCAGTAAGTGAAATCGTTACTACTTCGCCCCCTCCGAAAACCGCTATTCTCTTTGGCCCCGAGGCCTCCGGTCTCGATAACGAAACCCTGTCTCGCGCAGACCGCCTAATTCATTTCCCAACAAACCCTGACTTCCCTTCCCTAAACCTAGCCCAAGCTGTGCTGCTATTTGGCTGGGAATGGAGGCAAAGTAGTTCTGTAACGCCCGCGCAAGTCATTGCCTCGAATTTGCCCGCCGCTCGCGAAGAAACTCAAGCCTTCCTCAATCGGCTCGAGCAGGCTCTCGATGAATCTCAATTTTTCCCAAACCAAGAACAGCGGCCAGATACGGTAAGGAAACTCCGCGCAGCTCTCACCCGGTGCAACGCTAGCGAAGAAGATCTCCGCATGCTCCATGGCGTGCTGACTGCACTGATTAAAAAATGACCAAGCCACTTGTAGAAATACAACACTTTTCATGTTGATTCAGATAAGGGGTTGAGGTTCGTAGATAAAAATCTAGACTCCCCCTCTATGGAAAAAACTAAGACAAACCGTATCGTCGTCAAAGTGGGTTCCTCGATTCTGTCGGATGGAGACCAAATAGCTCAGGATCGATTGAGTGCGCTAGCTGCTTTCATCGGCGAAGCGAAACAGTCTGGGCGTGATGTGATTTTAGTCACCTCGGCAGCAGTCGCCTCAGGAGCAACAGCACTCACCCTCGACCACAAGGTTAACATTTCCAAAAAGGCTTTGGCAGCCGTAGGTCAGCCGATTTTGATGAGCCACTACGAGCGAGCCTTCGGCAAGGTTGGGGAATTAACAGCCCAGATTCTATTGACAGAAGAAGACTTCGACTCGCGCAAGCGCACTCAGATTTTTGCCGATATTATTGATAAGCTTTTGGACAATAATATCGTCCCAATTGTCAACGAGAACGATATCTCCACGACAGATGATCAGGTTTTCGGGGACAACGACCGGCTATCTGCTCACGTGGCCCACTACACTGAATCACCCTTACTCATCATTTTGAGCGATATCGACGGACTCTACGATAAGAACCCGCGCACACATAAAGACGCTAAGCTCATCGGTAATGTAACCAACGTCACCGACGAAATGATTGCCGGCGTGGTCAACGTGGCCGGAGAATTTGCAAGCGGCGGAATGCGAACGAAACTTGTGGCAGCGCGCTTCCTCTTGGAGCGTGGGCGCAAGATGTTCTTAGCTAATGGTTTCGCTTTGGATTCAACACGTGAATTTCTGCTCAATAACAGGCAGACATCGGGCACAGTTTTCGAGAACGACTACAAGCCACTTTCGCCGAATCCTCCGATGCACGGGGCGACCTAGTATTGAGAAACGGCCAAACAAAGAGCGCTCAAGGTAGCTTAAGATACGGCAATAGCTGATTCCTCAATCTCCCATCGATGATAGGCATCCGCGTAAGCAGGACATTGACCTACCAATTCTTCATGCACCCCATCGGCTGCGAGCTTTCCTTTTTCGAGGAAAAGAATGCGTGTTGCTTGACGCAGTAGATCGATGCGATGAGTCACTAAGATAGTAGTCCCCTCACCCTGCTTTGTCCGCGTAAGAATGGCATCGTGAATCAGTGCCTCACTCTCGGGTTCCACAGAAGCGGTCGGCTCGTCCAAAAGGAGTATTCGGGGGACTGTCAAAAAGGCTCGCGCAAGGCTGAGTCTCTGGCGCTGGCCACCGGAAAGCTTCACTCCATTCTGACCCACCTGCGTCTCATAACCTTGTGGCATTGCGATTATAAAATCATGAGCATTAGCGGACTTCGCTGCGAAGATGATTTCATCTTCTGTCGCAGCGGGTTTACCATACTTCAGGTTTTCTCGGATCGTCCCATCGAACATATAATTATCCTGCCCCACGTAGCCGGTCTGATTACGAAGGGACGCAAGCGTTAGGTCCCTGATGTCATGCCCATCGATCACAACCGCTCCGGCACCTACATCATAGAAACGGGGAATCAAATTGAGCAACGTGCTTTTACCTGAACCACTACCACCTGCCACGGCGACAAATTCTCCGGGCCGTATCGAAAAGCTGACTCCATCTAAAACAGGCTTCCCTGGGACGTATGAGAATTCAGTATCTATAAAATCAATCGCTCCCTCGGCCACTTCGAGTGACTTCGCATTCTCGCGATCGGCAATCACAACCGGCTCATCGAGGAGTTCCATGATACGTGTCGCCGCGGCTCTCGCACGCTGCAGAATATCGCTAGTTTGTGCGATCGTCCGAATCGGGCTCTGTAGTCGCCACCAAAAACCTCGATAGGCAATCAGAGCTCCGAGGGTGAAGAGATCACTACCGGTCATGATCAACCAAGCGCCCACCCCGAGCATTATGAGGTTATTGATAAAACCAAAGACGGAAACGATGGGGAAATACGTGTTCCGCAGCCGGCTCGCCTTCACACTCGCTTCATAAAAGCCATCGGCGTTTTCTTTGAAGTCTGCGCTTTCATATGCTTCACGACCAAATGACTGTGTCACCGAAATCCCTGCGAGGCGGTCTTGCACAAAAGAGCCGATATTTCCGAGCTTCTTCCTCACACCCGCATAGATCGACTTTACCCTGCGATTGTATTTTCTGATGAAAATAAAGGCGAAAGCCAGTGGTAAGATCGAGGCAGAACCCACCACCGGACTGATCCAAAGCACCATCCCCGCAACTACGCAAAAAGTCACAATTTCCTCTAGTAACGAAGTCAGCCCTTGAAGCACGGACTGCTCCATCGCATCGACATCACTTGTAATACGGGTGACGAGTTCACCGGTGCTACGATCCTTGTGGTAGGAAAGAGATTGGGACTGAAATTTTGAAAAGAGTTCCGCCCGAATATCACGCACAAAGGCCTGCCCCGTTTTTTCTAGCAGGTAACTTTGCACCGCTCCTGCTCCGAGCCCGACCAGATAAGTTAGGAACATGATCAGCAGCCATAGCAAAAGAACACTTGGTGTGAGCGTCTTCTCCACCAGCGCATCCGCTACAAATCCCCAAACTAGCGGATGAAAGTTCACAAACGGAACCGCTAGCACCAAAAGCACCAGAGACCATGTGATACGCCTCCGGTAAGGTTGCAGACGGAACCAGATGCGCCCCGCGAGTTCGCGGTCTGTTAGATCGTAATTAGATTTCAATTCCGCCATCAGCTTTAACTCATCGTGGGAAAGTCGGTGTAACCCTTAGCTCCACCGGGGCTATACCAATCGGCTACATCAGCTTCCGGGTTAAGCTCGGCACCAACTTTCCACCGATCAACCAAATCGGGGTTACTGATATAAGGTCGCCCGATTGCAATCATGTCCGCATGTCCGGCCGAAACAGCTTCTTCAGCTGTTTCGTGAGTATAACCGCAATTCCCCATAAGCGGGCCGTCAAAGACTGCACGAAACTCAGGAAGCGTCATAGGCTCCCCAAGTTCATGAAACCCGAAAGCCAACCCGTCCATGACATGCAGGTAAGCAAGTCCCCGCCCACTTAACTGTTTTGCCACATATGTGAACTGCTCACGGAAATCCGGTGATCCCATATCATTGAACGCCCCATTCGGAGCAATTCGCACACCGACACGATTCGCAGGAAAGACCGTTGTCACCGCATTGACAACTTCATCCAGTATACGAAAACGCTTTTCGATACTTCCTCCGTATTCATCGGTGCGGTGATTTGTCTTCGATTGCAGAAACTCGTCCAATAGATAGCCGTTCGCGGCATGGACTTCGATACCATCGAAACCGGCCGACTTCGCACGCTCAGCCGCCTTACGGTAGTCTTCTACGATTAAGGGTATTTCTTCAGCATCCAAAGCACGCGGCACTTCATGGTCTTTTTTCCCATTCGGAGTGTGAACTCCATCACCTTCAATTTTGATCGCTGAAGGTGCAACCATGGGCTCACCTCCGTGAAAATCGGAATGCGAAGCGCGTCCGGTGTGCCAGAGCTGGAGGAAGACCGCCCCTCCCTTATCTCGCACTGCCTTCGTTATAAGCTTCCAGCCTTCGACCATCTCGTCGGTGTAAATACCTGGAGAATTCACCCAACCATTCGCCTGTTCAGAAATTGTCGTCGCCTCAGTGATCACTAAGCCGGCTGTAGAACGCTGCGCGTAATACTCGGCCATCAAATCATTCGGTACCCGGGATTCTCCGGCGCGAGCACGTGTCATGGGCGCAAGTGCGATTCGGTTACGAAGCGATAGGTCCTGCAGTTGGAAGGCTTCAATAAGAGTTGGATGATTCATATCCTAGATCCTTAGTCCGCATATCCTTACCTCGCAAGGGGTTCTTTGGTTCAAAAAGGACGACCGAAGTTCACGTGAAAGTGAACGCTTTGAAACCAGAAATCACCTTTTCGCTCATTCATTCTCATCCCGCCCCTTACCAAGGCCTTGGATAAATTTCCGCAAGACCTGCTCTGGGCATTTATTGAAGTTGCGCTGCCCTTCCTTGCGGAAAAACGAACCAAGCTCAGCCTTGGTGACCGAAAACTCTGCACGCTCAAAAACTTCTAAAATCTCGTCATCTCGCAGGGTAAGAGCAATCCGGAGCTTTTTTAGGATCTCGTTGGTGGAGAGAAATTCCAGCGGTTTCGGAATGGATCCGTCGGGACTAGGTCCGCGTTTCTCAATGATGAGGCCATCTAGAAACCGGCACAGCACGGTATCTGAAAGCTCTAGGAAACCATTGTCATCCTCGCGCAAGAGCCAGCGCCTGACTTCGGCCGCGTTCGATTCTTTTCCAGTAAGGGCTATGATTTCCGCCACCTGAGCATCAGAGATGTCCAAAGCGTATCGGAGGCGGCGTAGGATATCGTTATGGTTCATTAGTGAGAGATTCTTAAACTAGGTCGGGATAATTGCACACCGCAGGAAAGAAGATATTTATAACTTCTAACAGAGAATTTTAATTTCTCCTTCAACGCTTGAGCTTTGATGCAGCGGCTTGCTCGAAGCTCACCTTCTCGCAGGTCTCTCCGAAAAAAGCTACTGCGCGGAACAAGCCGCTTCCAAGAGTTTGATCGATAAGGTCTTCGGCCGGTAGACAGAAACGTCCCGCCTGCTCACCGAGCTTGAACTCCATCCCAGCAAGTCCATGCCAACTTCGATAAACCAGTGCCGTGCATGCAAGCCGATCTGATTGCCGGAAATCGAAAGAGAAATCAAAGAGTTTCCCCACATGGCTCATCGCGCGGGAAACCACCTCACCAAGCACCTCTTCGTCCACGTCTGCGCGCAATACGACGAACGAATCGACTTTCAGCGTCTCGTCCAGCTTCCTCAGAAGCACCCCGTCTTTTTTAGCCTCCACGACGTTTCCGCTCTCTGCATCCCCTACTGCTTGCGTCCCGACATACAGCGCAGCATGCGGCCAGAAACCAGGCAGAAAAACATTCGTCAACGCATCCCTATGGCGCGTCACGATAATGTCGCCCGGCTTTAAAAAACTGCGAATCGCCTCCAATGGTTCTCCAAGAACTCTCTTAGGCATCGCGACGAGACCCGTCAGCGGATCCCGCAACTCGGATACAGTCCTCCCCCCGATTGCCAGAATATGGAACATCGTGTTTTTAAATCCAGAACGGTTCCTGCGTATGAACGAGTGGAGCCGGTATCGGAAACGCTTCGCTAGATATTCCAATTTGCGTCTTTCCATAAACGGTTCTTCCGCAACAAGCAACGGAACGACAGGCCCGATCCACTCATCATCAGACATCGCTATAATGTTGCTGCGGTATTCATCGTAAAACCGCCATGCCATGTAAAATTTTAGCATTCGCTGCACTGAGCTCTGCGCACGATAGATCTCGGTAAAGGACTTCCGGGCAATCCCAAAACGGGGCTCTGCTTCGTCCAGTTTCTGAGCAACGACTGGCCTACCTTCCGCTATCTTGATCACATAAGATCCACTACGCAAAAGAAGGCAAGCTGCTGTGAAACCGATAACAAAGGCCCGCAACCTATCCTCGGCACTGAGCCCGTCTTTCTTATCGACCCAAGGCTCAACCCTGGCCAACGCCATCTTCAACGCCTCACGAATTTCCAAATATCTGGCAAAAACATCACGCAGACGATCATCTTCATCTGGGAGGTAATAGCCTCGCTCCTGAGCCGCATCCGCATCGGTGAGTTCTTGGGTAAGATCTTCCGCACGCGGCATACCCTCGGCTACTGCCTGTAGAATACGCACGCAACGATCCGTCCCTGTTCGTGAAAGCCTGCCCATGTTCCGGAAAGTATTCACTGCTGATCCGTCACTTCCAGAACGATTCTTACCGATTTAAGAAGAAGCTCTACAAAAGCGATATCGGACTTGCCGAATCGACTCGATCTGCAAAACTCATATATGCCAGAAAATTCATCAGGACATAACCTATTGTGGGAGACAATTCAGCAAAAAGAGAATTATCCTATTTTCCGAATTACCTACCTGAGCAGCCCAGTCACACCATTCACTGATGCTGACTTTGATGACATCGAGAGCAAATCCGTAGAAGCTAACAACGCTCGCGACGTGACAGGTCTTCTTATCGTGAACGACGAACGCATTCTCCAAGTCCTTGAGGGCCGTGAGGCCGCCGTGCGTGACCTTTACACAAAAATCGAGGCTGATGCCCGGCACACCATCACCAAGCTAGTCTGCGAAGTGGAGGACGAGGAGCGCATGCTACTTACATGGAGCATGGTAGTTCGCGGAATGAATCGCATGCCTTCTGATATTTTGGAACAGTATATTCAGATCTACGACGAGTTATTGCATGCTGAATCGCAGAGTGAAGTCACCATCGATCATGTTGAGGTCTTCAAAACAATTTCTCTCTTCGGCGCACTTCCAATTCACCTTTGAGAAACCGCACCCTCACTTTCGATCAGCGATTTCCTGTCGGATTGTGGCTAGGACTTCTTTAGTCAAGGACGACTGAAAGGTTCCGTCCGGAAGACTCCTTTTCCCGATGGCATGAATGGTTTCTCCGAGAGCAAGGGCAACTCGAAGCTCTCCAAGTTTAGAGAAATCCATGACAACAATTTCCGCCTCGCGAAGTTGATTCACTAGCGCAATGCGCCGACTACTCAGTTTCTGCACCACATCGTTTCTGATTTCGAGGGCTCTCCCTCGCGATTCCAGTGCCTCACCCTTGTGAATCGTTCCAAATGCATTCGGCTTCATCCATTCGTTTGCTCGGCGATCATACTCGGCTGCTTGTGATAGGGCTTTTGCGTTACTGAAGATTTGGCGGGAAAGCTCGACCTCAGCCACGAAGATATTTCGGATAGCATCGTGAAGGCGTTGAGTCCGGACTTTCGGTGCTCCGCTCTGGGTCGCCGCCAGTGCTGAGAGATTCTTGATAGCTTCACGTGCGCCTTCCAAATCGCGGCTTATCAGAGGCAATAATGTATCGCTTAGTTCGCGGCGCTTCGTTAGCGAGTTCTTGGTCACGCCTCCAGACGCCCTCCGGTCGGCGTCGCGGGCTTCATTTTGAATTACCCTATCGATTTCTTCTCTCCGCAAAGCTTCGGCTTCACGCTTCCTCCGATCGAGTATGGAGACGACTTCTTCAGGCGCGATCCAATTACCTTCAAATCGAACCTCACCAGAATCGAACTTTTCGAGATGAGCCGAGATCACATCCTCGTATGGGTCAAGCAACGTCGAGCTGCGCGAATAGCGCGCAGTAAACGCCTTGATTGAAGACAACCAATTTCGCAGAACAGTTGCATCCGCATCTGTCTGAATCGATTGAGGAATTGAGCTTGGTGTCTCGATATAACCCGCAAGGTTTGACTGAAGAATATCGATATTCCCACTTGAGGTGACAATGCGGATGTAGGGCCCATGGGAATCGATGATACGGAGATAGGCAACGGGTGTTGCTGAACTATCGCGGTGAAAAGAATGCTCTTTGAGAACCGCCACGCCTCCGGCAAGCACCGTGCATGGCAAGGCAAGTTGGACTATGCAAAGAGTTCGGATCGCGAACCGGTGGAAATGGAAAAACGTATTCAAAGCATGGGCCGGCTACGTGTGCGGTGAATTGCCAAAGCGCAATTTAATACATCAAAACTAATCCCCATATTCTTTGTGCGCAAGCTTCGAGCAATGCCATATGATACCGATGAATAAAGACCTCCTTTACCAGCACTAGGCATTGAGGATTCGATTCATCCTTGTGAAATAGCGAACAACAAAAGACAACTATCAGACGCCAAAAATTGAAGGCGCTTATTTACCCCTGCCTACTTTTGAAACTACAGGAATACATCGATAGGAAGCGGAACCTCGCACCAGTCTATCGTGAGTGTTGCCACATCTGTAACCGCGCGGAATCTGTATGTCTCTGCGGGATGATTGAACCGTTTCATACACAGACCCGTTTTGTGATCCTGATGCACCCGAAAGAAGCTCGTAAACAAAAGAGCGGAACCGGCCGGTTGTGCCACCTCGTATTGAAGAATAGCCGACTTCATATCGGCATCGATTTCACTAATGAAAGCAAGGTGCGCGCCTTAATCGCTGATCCAGAATACAAATCCGTCCTACTTTTCCCAACACCGGAAGCGGTAAATCTTTCGCAAGATGGCTACCGAGCAATGACCAAAGGCCACAGGAAGCTGCAGATTTTCGTTGTGGACGGCACTTGGCCGCTGGCGGGGAAAATACTGCGACTGAGCGAAAACCTCCGTGCCCTGCCCACCGTGAGTTTCACGCCGCGAAGACCATCTGAGTTTCAGTTCAAGAAACAACCCCGAGCAGAATACCTCTCCACACTTGAGTCCATTCACTTACTACTCGAACTAGGTCAGGAGCAAGGTGTCGAACTCACTGGCAATCGTATTGAGCAGCTTCCCAAAATTTTCCAGCGCCTCGTACAGATTCAATTGCAGGGCGCTGATACTGGCAGCTGACCGAATGCCGATTATCTACGTATTTTTCTTTTCGCAATTCCAGTGCCAAGTGTTCGTCTCAGTCCAGTCTTTGACAGTCAGCGTCACTTCAAGCACATCACCAACCTCGGCATAGCATTGATCCAAACGCAACATTCGGAAGCCCCAATGCGAAGCGCGGTTTGGATCGAGCGGACTCGAACTAAGCACCAGATCATCATCCACCTTGGCTTTCATGAAAACCACCAGACCATCCATCATGCCAGAGCGTATCACCTTCCGCGTGAACTTAACTGAGGAGGGCAGGGTCGACTCGGTGATGGTATGTAAGTCCACCTCCAGCATCGGAACCGGTTCACCTAAAAATTGTTTCACCACACCTTGATCGCAGCTTACCAAGCGATAATATTCCGGGTTCTCAGGGCGGCTTCGCTCCATACTGGAAAAATCAAATCCGTGCACATCAGTGAGCTCCCATATGAAGGGCACACGCCGCTCGTCATGTAGTGTCATCGGCTCACAAAACAACTCGAACTGACTCGGTAAAATCAGCCCACCAGGCTTGAGCAAACGGTCTCGTAGGTCACATACATTTGGCACCATCGCCTCATCGAATAAAAAGTCTCCAATCTGCTCGTGCAGAATCACGTCCACTGGTTCATCAAGATGGAAGTTCGTGCTGTGCACGTCCTCGAAGTCGACGTTCTCGATGCCATTCTCCGCTGCCAATTCCCTCGCATGTTCAATGATCGAAGAATGATCCACCGCATAGACCTGCGCTGCGCCACGCCGTGAAGCAAATGCTGCCAAAATACCCGTGCCCGTGCCGAGATCGATTACGCGATCGTTCGGTTTAATGTGGCGCGTGATGGCTTTGTCATAAAATGCCATACGGTGCTCATCAGCCAACATCCGCTCCTGCTCATGTAAGTCCGCAAAGTAGTTCTCGTTGAATTGACGATATTTTTCGGCAGGTGTTTCGACCTTTGAAGGCGCGTAAAACCAAACGCCAAGCCGGGGAGATTCACCCAGCCATTTTCCGAGAACAGAGCAGGACTGGCGAACGCGCTGAGAAACGGAAACCGTGAAGCGTTGAATTGAGTAGAGAGACATCAGTAAAGGGTCGGCTCACTTGCTCTCCCGAACCTCCACCTTAGGGTGACCGGCACGAGTCAAAAGCTTTATGTGAAAGCTTTCACCAACATTTTACAGCCCGTTAGCCTAACCAAACCGCTGTTTCCAGAACATCACCCCAAAAAGCTGGATTCTAAGACACACGAGTAGGGTTTCACCCCATCGCCAACGCCGCGAGTTAAAAATAGATTCACCTCACCCGAATTCATACGGCATCTATTCATGACATTATCCTTACCCAGAGTTTTAGCGCTCTCCCTTGCCGCCACAAGTTCTATCATCCTCGGAGCAGGTAAAGATGATGCCGGTGGCACCTTGGGATTTTACCTCGAAAACGACCTTTTTGCCGATACCGACCAACATTATACCAGCGGCGTAAAAATTAGCTGGAGCTCTCGCGACCTCGAGCAACTAAGCGATTCGAGCTATGCCAGTCCGTTCTTACCGGTCTTTAACTTGCTCCCATACATCAATGCTGCCGACTACCAGAAAAATCTCGTCTGTGCGCTGGGGCAAAATATTTACACTCCGGTAAACACCAATGCTAGGGGCCTAATTCCCGACGATCGTCCGTACGCCGGCTGGCTCTACCTCGGGCTTGGTGTTGTTTGGAAGAACGAAGATATACGCAACTCTCTTGTGCTCGATATCGGTTTGATCGGTCCTTGGTCCTATGGCCAAGAGACCCAAAAATTCATCCATGACCTACGCGGCTTTGATTCACCAAACGGCTGGGACAACCAACTTGAGAACGAGATCGGTTTCACCCTTGCCTACGAGCGCATGTGGCGCTGGCCCAAGCACGAACGCCGCAGCGGCTTGGATTGGGAGATACTTCCCCACGCCGGTCTTGCCCTCGGGACAGTGGCAACCTTTGCCAACTTCGGTGCGGAGATGCGCGTGGGCCTGAACTTGCCGGACGACTTCGGCACCTCTTCAATCAGCTCCGCCGCCACCACCTCGACTCCGGTCGACGGAGCCATCGGAGCCTACCGCTCGCGCTTCGACCTCGGTGCCTATGCCTTCGTGCGCGTGGATGGCCGAGCAGTGGCCCGGAACATCTTTCTTGATGGCAACACCTTCACCGACAGCGCCTCAGTCAGTCGGAACCCGCTAGTCGCCGACCTGAGTGCAGGCGTAGCGATGAACTACAAAAACACCAAGATCGCCTACGCGCTAGTTTACCGAACCGAGGAATTCAAAGGTCAAAAGGAAGGGCAAACCTTTGGCACTGTCTCGCTGAACTGGACGCTCTAATAGACGAGGTGGTAAATGGAGTTGGCGCTTGCAGAGTAGCATGACACCACATTCAAACTCCGGTTAGTCCTGCGGATTCGATAATGCTCCTGCCGCGTAAACCACACCGTGGATGAATTCCATTTTCTCAATAACCCGATCGCTCAGGACAAAAGGATAAAGATCCCCAGAGCCGATGCTGCGGCCCAACTGGTTGATCCGGAAAGATGTGTTTAGCCAGAGTTTTATGCTCGCACGGAAGTCTGAAACACACTCGCTTTCGTCGTCGGCTATAAGGCCAACGGCACGCGATGTTTCCACCACATCACGCATGTGTAGGAAATGCGCAAACGTCTCCGCCCAGTCCTCCCATGGATGTGATGCTGCATAGGAGGAAATGAAATCTTCTTTCCAGAAATCATCAGCAGGCTTGGCGTAGTGCGCGCGCAATGCATCCCCGTAAGAAACGCTCTCATCACCAAAAACCGCTCGAAACTCATCGATCTTTCCAGCATCCGCAATAAGCCTGTCCCAATAATAGTGGCCAATCTCGTGCCGAAAATGCCCAAGCAAGGTTCGATAGCGTTCGCCAAGTTGCTGCCTGCGCGCTTCCAGCATTGCCTTGTCCGCCTCCCCAAGCTCAATAGTAATCACTCCGTTAGAATGACCAGTTAGCACCTTCGCATCGCTTTCCTCTTCGGAAAGAAAATGAAAAGACAATCCTTTGACTGGGTCCTCAGATTTCGAAACCGGAGAAATACCGAGCTGGAACAGAGAGAAAAGCAGTCGCCGCTTCTCCCGCTCCATCTCCGCCCAGAGTCCAAGATTCTCTTCCTTGCCGAGATCAGGCGTCATTTCAGTGAACAGGCATGATCCGCAATAGGGCGATTCGTGGCCCGCATCGACAAATTGGTTACAGCAACCATAGTCCAGCGAGTTTTTACAGAGCCGGTAGAGCTTGCCATCTCGTCCAGTCGCCTCGCCGTTTTCACCTACCGTAACCGAGCGAATTTCATAGCTCCTCGGCATCACGCCCAGTGTGCAGCCACAGCCAAGGCAGAGGCTGTTCTCAAAAAATACTGCTGTGCCGCAGTTATCGCACTGGAAGGTTTTCATATTGGCGGTGAAGGAATGGGCGGACTAAGGGGAGATTCCAATGAGAATTTTCGTAAAAGAAATCGATCACGTTGATTGGCTCCCCTGAATTTACGCTGTAAATTTTTTGCTATTCATTCGGTAACGGATGTAACCTCTTCGCACAGAACCAAATCCCGACTCACTTAGACACATAACTGACACGCGAAATGAAGTATTCCTCACACATCGAAAATCCAGACGTTGTTCTAATCGGGAGCGGCGTCATGTCTGCTAATCTCGGTGTTCTACTCAAGAAACTCGATCCAAATCTCAAGATCCAAGTTTACGAAGTCACGGAAGGAGCCGCCGAGGAAAGCTCGCACGGCTGGAATAACGCAGGAACCGGACACGCGGGGATTTGCGAGCTCAGCTACACTCCAAAACGCGAAGCTGACGGCAGCGTTGACGTCTCCAACGTGGTGAAAATCTTCGAACAATTTGAATATTCTCGCCAGTTCTGGAGCTACGCAGTCTCAGAGGGCATGGTGGAAAAGCCTGAGGAATTCATCAATCCGGTCCCACACTTGAGTTTCGTCCACGGACAGGAACAGGTCGACTTCCTCAAAGCCCGTCACCAAGGAATGGCAGCACACCATTTCTTCTCCGAAATGGAATACAGCACAGAGCCCGAGACCATCGAAGGCTGGGCCCCATTGCTCACCGAAGAACGTGGCGATGTCCCTATCGCCGCCACAAAAATGGATTCCGGCACGGACGTGAATTTTGGAAATATTTCCCGAAAGTTACTCGACTGGTTGGAACAACAGGATGGCTGTGGAATTGCAACCGGGCACCGTGTCACTGATCTCAGTAAAACCGCCACCGGCTGGAACCTGAGCGCTAAGAATCTTAAAACCGGTGAGGTGAAAAAAAATGCCACAAAATTCGTTTTCGTCGGCGCAGGCGGCGGCAGCCTTCCCCTTCTCCAGAAAAGCGGAATCCCAGAAGCAAAAGGACTCGGCGGCTTCCCTATCGGTGGGCAATGGCTGGTATGCGACAACCCAGAAATCGTCGCGCGTCATGAGGCAAAGGTGTATGGCCAAGCTCTCGACGCCGCGCCCACGATGGCAGTCCCCCACCTCGACACGCGTATTCTTGACGGTAAAAAAACGCTTCTCTTCGGCCCCTTCGCGGCGTGGACTACCAAGTTCCTTCACAAGCAGGGCAGCTACTTCGACTTACCCCTCTCGGTAAAACCAGACAACATCGCCACCCTTATCAAGATCGGTATACACAATCTCGATTTGGTGAAATATCTGGTTCAGCAAGGAACACAGAGCATGGCGGATCGCATGAAAGTTCTGCACGTCTTTTATCCCAGTGCTGAAGCCAAGGACTGGAAACTTATCGATGCTGGCATCCGTGTGCAGGCAATCAAAAAGACGGATGGTGAAGCCGGAATCGTTCACTACGGCACAGAGGTCATCACAAATGCAGACCGCACCATCTCAGCTCTTCTTGGTGCATCGCCGGGCGCGTCCGTTTCTGTGCATATCGTGCTTGAGGTCATCAAGAAATGCTTCCCCGAGATGCTCGAAACAGAGGACGGAAAAAGCCGCATGAAGGCCATGATACCCAACTACGACGTCGATATCAAAAAACCAGAAAACGCCGCCTATTTCCGCGAGATCTCCGCAACGGCAACCACGCGCCTCAAACTAGCTCGATAATCTTCGCTTATTTCCCGCGTATCTCCTTCACCTCCCAGAAGCAGATACGTTTCAGAAG
>Ga0307939_1000872_pt1 | contig 16096 bp, 12 predicted proteins | sample OrgLakmetagen122_FD_201844 | JGI IMG/M metagenome (GOLD analysis project Ga0307939, IMG submission 201844) | Saline water microbial communities from Organic Lake, Antarctica - #122 | ecosystem: Environmental > Aquatic > Non-marine Saline and Alkaline > Saline | place: Antarctica: Organic Lake... | reverse complement strand
GCTGTCGTAGTGTTTCCGCAGTAGAATTCCGAATTCAGTCCAAGTTGAGGGAATAATTTCGGTTTCGATTCGGTTGCGTTCCACTCCGTAAAATGTCGTGGGTTCGTGAATCTCGTTGGTGATGCCAACTGGCACGAGGAGTCCGCCAGCTTGGAGATGGTAATCGTTCCCAAGATCGAGTTCGAAGTATGCTTGCTCGAGCTCCCATACGAGGTCTGTCCCAGGATCATTGGAGTAGAGGTGCTCCAGCTCGATTTCCGAAACAAAACGAAATCGGCTATTGAATTCGTAAGCGGTGAAGAGAACGAGACGGTGGATATCGAATTTATCGGAAACATCTCCCGTATTGAAATGAGCCTCGCCGTAAGAGCCGAAGCTGAAGCGATCATGCCATGCCAAGTCTTGAGGATTTGAAAACGCCGCGTCGATGTCGTTAGCGGATAGCATACCTCCCTCTGCGAGGCGTTCGCGGAAGGTATGAGCAGGAAGAATTTGGGTGGTGGCGAGGCAAGCCGCTACGGAGGCGATCAGTGTCGAGGGGCGTGTGATAAATTTCATATTTGCGAGTTGTTGTTGATAGCGAAAAGACCACTAATGAGAATCGTTCGCATTAGCAAGTAATATTTGAGAATTAATCTCAACAAGAATTTTTGTTGGGAAGCTCTGATGAATTCAGGCTATTGGTTCTTTGATGAAACGAGTTTTGTGCATTTTAGAGACAGGTTTTGAAGAAATTGAGCTGGTAACACCCGTGGACTTGTTGCGCCGAGCGGGGGTGGAGGTGGTGATGGCCAGTCTCAGCTGTGCAACGGTAACGGGAAAGAGCGGTATACAGATTCGATCTAACTGCCGGCTAGGAGTGCTGAATGAGAATGACTTTGATGCCTTGCTGTTGCCAGGCGGGCCAGCGGTGATGGAGTTACGAAAATCTTCTCCGGTGCTGGAGGTGATCCGTGATTTCCATCAAGCTAAGAAGTGGATCGCGGCAATTTGTGCGGCACCTCTGCTTTTAAAAGATGCGGGAGTCATTGATGGGCGGAAATATACCGCACATTTCTCAACAGCCAAAGAGCTACCAGAGAGCAGTGGTGAGCGCTTGGAAAAGGATAGGTGTCTGCTGACGTCACGCGGCGCGGGCACGGCACTCGAGTTTGGCCTGGCGCTGGTGGAGATTTTAGAAGGGAAAGCAGTTGCCGAAGAAATCTCGGCGGCGGTGATGGCTTAAGTATGTCGGTTCTTGCCAGCGTGCGCGAACAACGCTTGTTTTAGCGGTGATGAATGCAGACGCCCAACAGGACTTCGCCTTAGCGTTTCTGAGTATCCTTTTTGAAGGGGCTCCGTTTATTTTGTTGGGCACGTTGGTCAGTGGATTTATCGACATTTATTTGCCCGCCGGCACGATGGATCGGTTTCTTCCAAAAAACCGTAGCCTTGCGGTTTTGGCAGCGGGTTTTATGGGGGCCGTGTTTCCTGTTTGTGAGTGCGCGGTGGTTCCCGTGATCCGGCGTTTGGTGGGAAAGGGGCTACCGGTTAGCTGTGCGCTGACTTACATGTTAGCAGCTCCAATCGTGAACCCAATTACCGCGTTGAGCACGTGGAAGGCATTTCAGGGGCAGGCGCCGTGGATGATGACCGGAGGGCGTATGTTGCTCGGATACTTGGTCGCGGTGGGCGTTGGGCTGGTGGTCGCGAAAGTGCCGATACGCGCCATCCTTCGCAAGAATCTGGCAGATCGCATCGAGAAAAAGCCGATCACTGAGCCTGAGGAGACAACCTGCTCAAGTGGTTGTGACCACGATCATTCGACCCACGATCATTCGGAACATACCCATTCCGAGCACGATCATGATCATGATCACGCTGCAACCGGGGATTCGCGATTGATCGCCGCCATGCGGTCCGCGCAGAAAGACTTTGTGGACGTTGGCGTCTATTTCACCATCGGAGTGGCGATCACTGCGTTGTTCAATACCGGTATCGCACCAGGCGCAGAGTGGTTGGACGGGCTGGCTGGAGACCCATTGATTGCTCCGGCGGCATTGATGGGACTCGCCTTTATACTCAGCCTCTGTAGCACGTCGGATGCGTTCATCGCGGCGACTCTCGCCAAGTTTACCTGGGGAGCGAAACTGGCGTTCTTGGTGCTCGGGCCGATGCTGGATGTAAAATTGATATTCCTCTACCAGACGGTGATGAGAAGGCGGTTCATTATGTATCTCAGTGTATCTTTGTTTGTCGTGATCTGGCTGGCGTCTGTCTTAGCTCAAACTTGGTTGATTGAAACGCGATGAAACCTGAACTCAGAAGAATCCTGTTTTCCCTCGCCGTTCTGCTTTGGGCCGCGTGCCTTCTCTATTTCTATGGATCCGGAAGAATTGTGAAATATCTCGCGCCGGATTTTCGCCCCATCGCTCTCGCAGGTGGGCTTGGTTTGGCGGTGATGGGTTTATTCAATCTACTGACAGCTTGGAAAAATGCTTCCTGTGGCCATGACCACGAGGGCGAGCATGATCACGAGGGCAGCGACATGAATCCCTTTGCCTCTTTGATTCTGATGGTCGCGCCAGTTGGGCTGTCTATGATGTGGACAACGGATGCGTTCTCGCAAGCCACGCTGGCTCGGAAAGGTCTTTATGAAGAGGGGCCGAGTGCTGCTGATAGTCCGTTTTTTGCCTCGATGCTGCCGCCTCTCACTATTGAGGAGATCGAAAAGGGGCACCGGCGGACCTCTGATGGCTTTCTCGAATTTGACCTGATGGAGCTGTTCTTCGCGACGGGTGATCCTGAAATGCAGAACCTCATCGGAGGTCTCGAAATTGAAACGGAAGGACGTATCGTTCCCGAGAAGGTGAACAATCCTGATGGCACTAGGATGCGCCTTTACCGCATGTTTATGACCTGCTGTGTGGCGGATTCGCGAGCTATTCCCATCATTCTCGAGTTCGGTGCCACACCACCGATTTTGCCTGAGAATGGCTGGATCAAGGTTGCCGGAACGATGACCTTCCCCGAAGAAAAAGGGCGTTTGCAGGCAGTGCTTGAGGTCGCTCGGGCGACTCCTGCGGATGCTCCAATGGAGGAGAAATTCCTACTTCGGTGAGTGTTTTCCAGTTTTCTGTCAGTAAATAGGGTTCAACACAGGTTTCCATTTGGCAATACGTCGTAGCGACCTAGCTTACTAAGGAGCTTTCCCCGAGGCCTTTTCCCAAACAATTCCATTCATGATGAAACGATTGATCGCAGCTCACCTTTTAAGTGTAACCTTGGCATTCGGCGTGCCGGAATCCGCCGCCGTGTTTCAAGCCTTTGAGGGCGATGGCTATGGCGATTGGCAGGCGACGGAGGACGCCTTCGGCCTATCGCCGATTCACGGGAAGCTGGATGGTATGGGTGAATCGTTCACGAAATTTGCTGATCATGCTTTCGCCGCATCGCTTTACGAAGGCATGGATTCTTCGGGGACGTTGACGTCTTCAGAATTTACCATTGAGGAAGATTACATCTCTTTCCTCGTCGCCGGCGGTGACCGCCAAGATCAGACTGCAGTTCAGTTATTGGTCGACGGGAAGGTTGTTCGGACGATGGCGGGTGAGAAAAGCCTGAAGTTTTCTCCAGCTTTTTGGGACGTATCTGAACTGAAAGGCTCCAAGGCAGTGCTGCGATTGGTGGATAATGCAAAAGGAGACTGGGGGTTTATCGCGGCAGATCACTTTGTCTTCAGTGCGATCCCTAAACCGGACTTCCCTGCAGCGATTGATGAGGGCGCTCCCGCCGAAGGGGCTGTTGCGGTGACCTCGCCAATACCCGGAATGACTTATCCGGAGAAAAGCTCGCTGACGATTGCGGCGAACTTTGAAGACCAAGGGCTCACCTCACCAACCGCGCTGACATTTGACGAAAAAGGAAATATTTATTTTTCCGAAACACATCGGTTCCGTCACGGCGTTGAAGATGACCGCAATCATCTTTATTGGTATCATGACGATCTGCAGGCGGAGACCACTGAAGATCGCCGTGCGTTGCACAAAAAGTGGGAGGATAAGCTTTCAAACGAATACATGACCGAGGTTTCGGAAGTGATTCGCCGTCTCGCGGATCTCGATGGCGATGGAATTTACGAAGACTCCAAGGTGTTTGCCGACGGTTTCAATGATGTTTTGGATGGAACCGCGGCCGGTGTTTTCTACTACGAAGGAGCCCTGTATTTTGCCTGTATTCCAAAGATCTACAAGCTGATGGACGAGGACGGTGATGGCGTCTCGGACAAACGCGAAGTCGTTGAAGAAGGATTCGGGGTTCGTATCTCACTTTCTGGACACGATCTCAATGGCTTCGTCCTCGGGCCGGACGGCAGAATTTATGGAACGGTTGGCGATCGTGGTTTTTCAATGATCACCAAAGAGGGTAAAAAATATCATTACCCAAATGAAGGTGCGCTGTTCCGCTTTGAGCCGGATGGCAGCGATTTTGAAATTGTGCACACCGGATTGCGGAACCCCAAAGAGATCGCATTCGATGATTTCGGAAACGCCTTTTCTGTAGATAATAATTCGGATCAGGGGGATGCCGCGCGCGTCGTTTATCTGGTCGAAGGAGGCGATTCGGGTTGGCAAATGGAGCATCAGGCGATGCACACCTTCCACCGTCAGATTGGAATTCAAAAACGTCCGCCGAGCCGTTGGATGACTGAGAAAATGTGGGAGCTTCGCAATGACTCCCAACCGGCCTACATTCTTCCGCCGTCCGCTTATCTTTCACGTGGACCGTCCGGCCTGACCTATCATCCGGGAACTGGTTTTCTGGAAAGCGAGAAAGGTCGCTTCCTGATTTGTGACTATAAAGGCAGCGCTGCAAGTTCGGGAATCTGGTCGTTCTCGATGAAGCCCGACGGAGCCGGCATGGCCATGGACGATTCGCGAAAATTCAGCTGGGGCGTCGCCGCAACGGATATCGAATATTCCTTCGACGGGCGTGTCTTCATTTCCGATTTCGTCACTGGCTGGAAATCCCACGAGGCTGGCCGTCTTCTGACTCTTGATGCAGGCGAAAACCTTTACCTGCCGGAGAAGACACGTGAAACCGCTGAGCTCGTTGCTGCTGGATTCGACCAGCGGAATTCGAGTGAGTTACTGGCGTTACTCGGGCACCCGGATCAGCGTATCAGGCTGCGTGCGCAAGTAGCTCTCACGCGGAAAGACGATGCGCTCGCCATGTTTCAGAGTGCTACCAAACCAGGGGAAGAGCTCATCAAACGCATCCACGGAATTTGGGGTCTTGGTATCGTCTCAAGACGTGGAGCTGTGCCATCACCGAGAGGCGAATTCACGAAGCTGGCATCCGCGGCTGTTAGGGGAAAAGCAGCAGCGGCGCTAGTAACGCTTCTGAAAGATGCGGAGCCGGAGATTCGTGTGCAGGCACTTCGAGTGATTGGGGATACGAAAGTTGACGGTGATGCTCTCCCGTTGGGCGAAATGCTTACTTCGGATAAATCCGAGAGGGTCCGGTTCGCCGCAGGTATCGCGATCGGGAAAATGAAAGCGGGATCACATCTTCCCGCGGTTTTGGCCTTCTTACGGGAAAATAACAATGCTGATGTCTACCTCCGGCACGCAGGGATTTACGCGCTGGAGCACGCTACGGCGAGCCCTGAGAAAGTGGTTGAGTTGACTTCTGATTCTAAATCTCCCGCCGTCAGACTGGCGGCAGTCGTCGCTCTGCGTCGCTTGCAAAGCGAGCTCGTTGGCACCTTCCTCAATGATGCTGAGCCATCGGTTCAAGACGAGGCGATCCGTGCGGTAGACGATCTCGATATGAAAAACCTCAGGCCCAAGGTCGCGGCCTTATTGGATCAGCGTAGCTCCCGCGAGTGGACGTCGTTCATGCAGCGTCGCTTAGTCAGCAGCGCTTATCGGAGTGGTGGCGAAGAGAATGCGTCGCGGCTTCTTGATGTAATTCGCGATATCGGACTTCCTGAAATTGTCAGGCAGGAAGCGCTCCGTCTCATCGCTTCATGGGAGCAACCTTATCCCGTCGACCAAATGAGCGGGAAATGGAGGCCTTTGGAACCGCGTCTTATCGAAGAGCTCAAGCCTGCGCTTTTGGCGGCCATGCCCAGCCTGCTCAAGGGAGATGAAGGTTTTGTGCTCACTGGTGCCGTTGGCCTGATCGCAACTTACGAACTCGGAGCGGCCGCTGCGAAATCCGCTAAATTGTTGGAAATCATTTCTAACGAAGACTTTCCTGAGGCCGCGCGCTCCCAAGCACTGAGCCTTTATGTGCAGCGCGGAGAGGATGGGCTGGTGGATGTTTTGTCCAAAGTCGCCGCAGACCCGCTTGATGATCTTGCGCTCAGCGCCTTGGCAGGTATTGCGAAAAACGATCCTGAAAAGGCAATCGAACTACTCACGCAGGCCGTCGTCTCCAAGTCTGCCCATCGTGCGCAAGCGTCTTGGGCGATCATTGCTACGATTCCCACAGCATCTGCCGTGGACCTCATTGCGAAGCACCTTGGGAAGCTGAGGGAGACCGAAGGCATTTCACCCACCGCAATCGAGTTGCTTGCCGCTGCCGAGAGTCGTGACGAAGCGGAGGTGAAAAGCGCCTTGCAAAACTACCACAAAGCCATTTCCGAAAGTGAAGATCCATTGGCGAAATTTCACACAGCGCTCCAAGGAGGAGACCCGAGAAATGGTGCGTCGCTTTTCAACTCCCATCCGGGCGGCCAGTGCATGCGCTGTCATCAAGCTAATAACAGGAGCAATGCTTCCGGTGGCGATGCGGGACCGAACTTGGCGGGTATCGGTAGCCAGCGCGACAGGCATTACATGCTTGAATCGATGATTTTACCGGGGGCTGAGGTTGCCGCTGGTTACGGAATCACCTCGGTGACGTTTAATAACGGTGCAAGCCTTGGCGGGAATCTGGTAGAGAAAACCCCCGAGCATATGGTGGTTGAAACACCGGAGAACACTTGGTTGATCGATCGGTCGGATATCGCCTCATACACACAACCGGTTTCCGCAATGCCTCCGATGGGTGATCTCCTCGCGCCTGAAGAACTAAGAGATCTGGTCGCTTGGCTTGCCAGCCTGAAACAAGAGGTGAAATCAAAAGCTGTTGTCGAACCCGTTTTACTCGATCCCTCATCCCTGCCGACGCCGAACCAGACGGAAACAACTAGCGTGACTGAGGCGAAGGCACAAACGGTTGCCGCCGCCTCTCCAGAGCTTTTAAAACAAGGACAGCGGCAGTATATGATGTGTGGTGCCTGTCATGGACAGAACGGTGAGGGCACTGCTGCTGCTCCGCCATTGGCGGGTTCTGAATGGGTTTCTGGGCCAGTTGAGAATCTGATCAATATCCAGCTTCGCGGTCTTATTGGGCCCATCAAAGTGAACGGCCAAGAATACAACATGCCCGGCGGAATGCAGCCGATGGCTTATCAGACCGATGATCAAATCGCTGCAGTGCTCAGTTATGTGAGGCATGAGTTCGGCGACGGCGCATCACCTGTAGCTGCTTCCGAGGTGGAGGCACTGCGCGGCGAAGTCGGGAAACCACAGCTGTCTGCGGACGAGCTGCTTCCGCCAATTCAGCCCAGTCAAGCTGTAGCAGAAACAGACGTTCCAGGAATATCGAAAGCGCCGGAAATACCTGCGAAATACGAAAGTTTGAAGTCCACTTTGGGCGTGCCGATCTGGTTGTTGCTCGCCGTATTTGTCTTCATCCTCACCTGCCTAGCCACTGTATTTAAAAAGTAAACCCGTCAGCGGACTAGGTCTTCCTCATACATCAGCTTGAACCCACTACGGTTTAGCACCGAAGTGGCGAAGTCGTAATCCTCCACATGCATTGCAAGCAGAGCTTGGCCCTGTGGCCCCGGAAGCAACGCGTAAGCGAAGTCGACGTTGGTTTCCGCAGTCATGAGGATATCGAGGGATTGCACAAGTCCGGGCCCAGCTTCTTTCAGCGCAATCACCACCAATTCGCATAGTGTATGCGGTATTCCTTTTTCACAGAAAATAGCCTCGGCAGCATCGGTGTCTGATAGCACCAAGCGAGCGATTGTCGCATCACGGGAGTCCTGCACGCTTAGCCCGATCACTTGGATCGCTGAGCTACGAAGGAGTTTGACCAATGAGGCAAGCGCCCCAACACGGTTCGGCAGCATGACGGAAAACTGGCGAACCGGGCTTCCGCCGTCTGCCACCGCTTCGCTTTCAGATTGAAGTTCCTGATCCATAGAGTGTTAACGTTTCACGAAGAAAAAATTATTGCTGGCACAAGATTCAGGGAGAAATTCAGCAATTTCATACCGGTTGATTACTTTAAATGACTTAAATACTCAATCCCGAAAGATCCTTGGGTGGAATATGAACAAATTTTAGTTAGCATGCCGCTTAACAGATAAGTCATCTCACCATGTCTGCGATAGAAGCCACCCAACAAACCTCACCTGCCACCAGCGCTTGGCGCAAGTGGCTGGACGAGCACGCTCCTAAGCTTTTCCTGTTTGCTAGAAATCAGACGAGAACTCATGAAGATGCGCAGGACGTGCTTCAGGACGCGATCGTGAAGCTTGTCGGGAAAATACGCGAAGGTGAATTCGTCGGCGGTCAAGAAGCTTGGCAGCCCTACCTTTATACCACGATACGGCGCCTCGCGATTGACCTGTCGAGAAAAGAAGATCGCCGCCGCCGTCGTGAAGATCACGTTTCTGTGGGAATTGAGGACGATCAGACGGAGGCTTTTCATCCTTGGTTTCACTCTGACGGAGGTGCTGAAGAAAATCGTTCTCAGCTTGAGGTTGCCCTTAAAGCTTTGCCGGAAAAATTCTCAGAGGTGATCATCATGAAAGTCTGGGGTGAACGCACTTTCGCCGAGATTGGCGAAGCCTTGGACATTTCTCAAAATACCGCTGCATCCAGATATCGCTACGGCCTCGAAGCCCTCAAGCGTGAGCTCAATACAGCCCGCCGCCTTGGCGACCTTTCCATTTGAACCGCAACCTTCACTGAACTGAAGCTGCATAATTATCCAACCCACCATGAAAAAGATACCATCTCAAACCGAACGAGACATGCAAGCAATGAACCCCTGCAGACTCGACGAAGAATTCATGGTGCGCCTTGCTGCCTGTGCTGATGGCACTGCCACGGAACTTACATCCGAAGAGTTGGCGTTCGAAGAAAGCCTACGCGTGAATAACCCCAGCGCTGTGACTGCATCCTTTAGCGCGGCACTTGCCGAGCTGGTTTGCGATACGCCATTTTCGGTGGACGATAAAATTGTGCTTTTTCATAAATCCAGCTCACAAAACCTCAAGCCTCGCGTCTCCGCGTTTCGGCGCGTGCTGCGCTCCAATCTCGCTGCCGTCGCAGCTGTTGCCCTACTTGGTGGTTTTGCCGCACTCATGTTACCTGAGCAAAGCTTGGAACGGCCAACCTCTGCTCAGTCGACACCCAATGAATCCTTCTCAGATTTCATCCCTTCGGGTGATCAATTCTCGCCTGCTAGCTTTAATAGGAAGCTGGACGACACGCGCGACGAAGGAGTGATGTGGCAAGGAGAGAACCAACCGCACCGCGTTTTACGTTTCAAATATATTGATCGTGTAACCCTCACAAATGAAAAAGGCGAGGCGGTTGAAGTGGAGCAACCCCGTGAGGAAATAGTAATTATTCCCGAGAGATTGGATTAGATTTTTAGACAAGAAAATCAAGATACTACGCTCATAGTTTAAACATAATTACCTTATGAGAACTAATTTCAAAAATGCTTTCAAAGGGAGCCTAGTGGCTGGCGTTTTCTTTTTGCCGCTTGGCACCGCATTCGCCATCGATACGCCAGAGGACGACGCTCAACCTCCAGCGGCTCTCCAAGAAAAATTTTCGAAACGAGCTGCTAATGGAGCTTCTCAGAAAAGCACGCCGTTCATAGGAGTTGCCACCGCTTCATTACCGGAGATGGTTGCGGATCATTTGGGTTTCGAAGCTGGTTCCGGAGTGATCATACGCACCATTCAGCCTGACAGCCCGGCAAGTCGCGCTGGGCTGGCAGTACACGACATCATCCTTAAGATTGGTGATTCAGCAGTTAAAAGCCCGGAAGAACTGAGCTCTTTAATCAGGTCCCAAAAAGTGGGGGATCAAATCCAGATGCAGATCATCCACCAAGGAAAGCCGGGTGAGGTGGAAGTGACTCTCGGAGCGCGCCCGCAGGAGAGAGTGGCAAACCTTGACCAAGGGCTGATGCTCGAGGGGTTACCTGAGGCAGATGCGGGGCGTCTTCGTGATCTCATCGAGAGAAATCTTCAAGCATTTGGGAGCGATGGCCCCGGCTTTGGAAGTCGTCTGATGCCGAATAAGAATTTCGAACAGACCTTCCGTAAAATGCGCGAGCGCATGAATCAGCGATCCGGAGAAATGCGCCAACTGAGGGGTCCGGCCGAGGGCAGTCTAAACTTTGAAAGTAGCTCGACGATTCGCATGATGGACTCCGAAGGGTCCGTTGAGATCAAGTCTTCAGGCGATGATACTGAAGTGTTTGTGCGCGATCGATCTAATGAGATTGAGTGGTCGGGACCGTGGAACACTCCGGAGCAAAAAGCAGCTGCTCCCGAAGAACTTCGTAAGCGCATCCAAGCCGCTGATTCAGCTGCCAATGGTGGTATTGCGCTGCGTTTTCTTTCCCCGAAATCTTCTCCCGATTCTATCGGTCACTAAAAATTTTGTTTGTTGCGAGGTTATTTGCACCCGCGTTCGGCATCACGCCGGCGCGGGTGTTTTGCGATTAGGAAATAATGGGCATTGAGCGATTTTCAAAAAAGATGTAACGATCTGGAAATGGTATTACGCGTGTCCGATGATAAAATCACGATGAACCTGTTGGTCATTTGTTTATTTTCTTTCCTTCTATCAGTGAGCTTTCTCAGTGCTGAAAAACTCCCGAATGTGGTTTTCATCATGGCGGATGATATGGGATTTGGTGACTTGGGTTCTTATGGCGCGAAGCATTTTGAAACTCCCGCATCTGACCGGTTGGCAAAAGAGGGGATGCGTTTTACCGATGCGCATTCGCCATCCGCGGTCTGCACTCCGACGCGTTATTCCGTTCTCACCGGGCGGTATGCGTGGCGGAGTTGGTTAAAGAACTGGGTCTTGATGGAGAATCATCCGCTGTTGATTGATACGCAAAGACTGACTCTGGGTAAAATTTTTCAGCAGGCGGGTTATCGCACGGGTTGTGTTGGTAAATGGCATCTCGGCTGGGGTGAAGAGCTCAATCCGGATTTCAGTGATGGACCTCGTCCTGGCCCGCTGGAAGTTGGTTTCGATGAATTCTTTGGAGTGCCCTATAGTCACAATAGCGGTCGTGCTCTGGAGGTTTACACGCGCGGCCGCCAGATTGTTGGTCTTCCGGATGGAATGAACTACCGGAGTAAAGAGGCGATACTGAAAACGCGGCGCAAGCTTGAGGATACGGCGATTGATTTATCGAAAGAGGCGGTGGATTTTGTGGAAAGGAATAAAGGTAGACCGTTTTTCCTGTTCTACCCGACTACCAACATTCATTTCCCACTAACGCCGAACAAGCGCTTCCAGGGCAAAAGCAAAGCCGGTGTGTATGGCGATTTCATGGTCGAGTTTGATTGGGCGGTGAGTGAGTTGCTCGCAGCTCTCGATCGCAATGGCTTGAGTGAAAATACCATTATCGTTCTGACCAGTGACAACGGGGCCCGCCCCACGGATACACTTAACGGCCATGCCTGTAATGGTCCGTGGCGCGGAACCAAACGCATGAGTTACGAAGGTGGGCATCGCGTTCCGCTGATCGTGCGCTGGCCCGGTAAGATCAAAGCGAGCTCGGTGATGGATGAAACGGTGTGCTTGACCGATTTCTTTGCGACGTTCGCTGATGTTCTCGGTGCGAAGGTTCCGATTGATGCGGGAGAGGATAGTTATGATATCAGTCCTTTATTATTTGGTGAGAAATACGCCTCGCCTTTCCGTGAGGCGACGGTTCATCACTCAATGTCCGGGCAGTTTGCGATACGCCAAGGTGACTGGAAATTAATCGAAGGTAGCGGTGATGGTGACTTTCCTAAAAATTCGAAAGGGAAAATCGATGTGGTCTCGTGGAATCCAGAGAGAGATCCGGTAACGGGGGAGTGGGCGGACTTCGATTATTTCGATTACAAGCCCGATGGCACGCATCAGCTATTCAATCTTCAAGCAGATCCAAAAGAATCTCATAATTTAGCGAAAGAAAACCCTGAGCGGGTTGCGAGCATGCTGGAGATTCTTGGAAAGTATCGGAGCAACGCCCGTTCGGCGCCGCCGAATGCTTCTCTGAAAAGTAGATGATAAGAAAAGTGGCCAGGCCATATCATGGGGCCGCCATGCTGGGTATTCCCATTCAGCGCGCGGGGTTCGAGAACAGATTAGGCTGGCTTGATTGTCGCCCACAAAGAGCTCCTTTTCGGGATTTATGAAAACTGCAGCATCAAATACAGGGTTGCGGGGCGTGGTGTAATGATGAGAGATAAGCAGTATACGTTTATTCTAAATATGCACTCCAGATACCATATTCACGTCCCTTTACTTTTTTGCATCGCGCTCGTTTTAATTACTACATCTGTAGTGGTTAGATCTGAGATTGAGGAGCTGGCGCCTGAGGTGGCTGCTCCGCAAACAGCTATTATCTATGATGACATTTTCCTTGAGCACGATACCGGACCGGGTTTTCCGGAAAATGCCGATCGGTTGCGTCGTTTGACTAAGCATCTCAAAGCTCATCCGGTTTCAAGCCGATTGCTCTGGATGGCGGCAGATGAGGAAATCGATCCATTACCGTGGATTAACGCTACCCACGATCCTGCGTACGTGGCCGCGCTCAAGCATGCTTGCATGACTGGAGAAAAACGGATGAATGGAAATGCTGATACACCCATATCTGAGCGCACTTACGAAGTGGCCACGAAGGCGGTGGCTGGTTCGTTGACGGCAGTTGATCTGGTGATGAAAGGCCAGGTGAAAAATTCCTTTGCAGCATTGCGTCCGCCGGGGCACCACGCGATGCCCAGCAGAGCAAAAGGTTTTTGTTTCTTCGCAAACGCAGCAATCGCCGCCCGATACGCACAGAAACAATATAATCTGGAACGCGTGATGATCGTCGATTGGGACGTGCATCATGGCGATGGAACGCAAGCGATCTTCTTGGAAGATCCGTCGGTTTATTTTGTCTCAACGCATCAATATCCATTTTATCCTGGGCCCAGCGGAGCGGAGGGAATCACGGGAACTGGCGCCGGCAAGGGATCTAACCTAAATATTCCACTGAAGGCAGGCAGCGGTGATGAGGCGGTAATCAAAGCGTATCAAACGCAGCTGGCGGCGGCTTTCCGAGAATTCAAACCCCAGCTTCTGATTATTTCCGCGGGTTTCGATGCGCACGAAGCAGATCCACTGGGAGCTCTCGGTTGGTCGAGTGAAGTTTACGCTGAGCTGACGGCAATTCTCCGCGCGCTATGCCGCGAACAAGGGCACGAGCGTATCGTCTCATTACTCGAAGGCGGATACAGCGAGCGCGGCATCACGGAAGGAGTGCGCCGCCATATTGAAGCGCTTGAAGTAACGTTCAAGGAACCTTGAGGATGATCGAATCCTCATTGAATTCACCATGTCACCAGTCACTCATTCGGTGGATGAAGTCCTCCAAAAAGTTCAGTGTGAATTTCCTAAAATAGCAGCTAGGGTTCGCTAGTTTGAAAAATAACGCCATACAGAGAATTCTTTCAAAGCGCTTCCGTATCCTCCTTACCGGTGATCCGGATGGTGTTCCTCCTTGGCTAGACGCCGTTGCAAGAAGTGATGAACCTGGGCTCTATTTACCGGATGAGGCGCCTTGGGTCGCCCATGCGGATATGGCGACACTGGTTGGTGGGATTAGGGCCTTGCTCATGCAGGCGCTGCATCCCGGTAGCCTTACCGGAGTTCGCAATCACTCCCGCTACAAGAAAGATCCGCTCGGAAGGCTTTCCGGCACGATCCGTTGGCTGACCGTCACTACCTTCGCCTCGACCGCGTCGGTTTCTGAAGAAGCCGATCGAGTGAACCACATGCATACTCGCGTGAAGGGAAAGTATAAAAAATCTTCCGGTGAAACAGTGGACTATTCTGCTGCGGACCCGGATCTCCTGCGCTGGGTTCACATCGCTTTCATGGATTCATTTCTCCGCTGTCACCAGATTTACTCGACCCGTCCGCTTCCCGGTGGAGCAGATGCTTACGTCCGCCTCTGGGCGAAGTCGGTCATCCCTCTCGGGTTGGACGATGCTCCGATGTCTGAGGCAGAAATGATCAAGGAGATCGCTCGCTACCGTCCTGAGCTTGCGGTCACGGACGAGACGCGCGAAGTGATCAAATGGATTAAAAACCCACCGCTACCGGCGGCTTCATTGCCCGCCTACAGGTTTCTTTTTAAAGCCGCCTTGGCCTCTCTGCCACGTGAGTATCAGGATATGATTGGGCTTGGTAATCCATCGCTTCGCTTCATTCGACCAGTCACGGTTTACCTCCTTAAATTCATCCGCCTCGCGATTGGTCCTGAAAGCCCGATTGAGGAGGCAGCTATCGAGCGCCTCCACAGAGCTGGCTTAATGCAAGATGGGAAAGTTGTCCGTAGCTAAACTGTAGGCAAGCTCTTGAGCTTCGAGCGGAAGTGAATCGCCCGGAATTCTAGAGGTAGCGCAATAGGCAACCAACGCCTCCATTTCTTTCCAGAGTCTCGCTGTCCCGGACAGTTTCCACGGGTATGTCCTGCTGGGTAGCTAGTCGGACAAGCCTCTCACGCTCCCCAGTTGGGAGGTCAGCAGAAAGCACCAATTGGTCTACCTGATGGTTAGCCATGGCTTTGAGAGTATCAGTCATGCCGACGACTGCCAGCCCTCCAGAGCGGACTGCTGCCTCTAGGCGGTGCACGGCGTCATGGCTTTCACGATGCTCCTGCTCAAGAAAAACACCAATCGACTGCTCCACAACTGTGCTTAAAGTATCTTCACATATACCGCCGCTTATTTCTCCCACGATTTTTGCCTGAAGATGTTTGGGGAGTTGTTCACGCAATCGACTGAGATAGTGTGGCTCACCGGCTAGGACGAGGGCGTTGTGGCCTCGTTTCGCCATCAGGCGCTCGATCACCAGCACTTTTTCTTTTACAAATTGCCCGTCTCGCTCGCGGCGATGATTTTGATAATGCTCTCTGGTCCACTCACTTCCCAAGCGCTCTCGGAGTTCCGGGCGTTTGGCGAGTAAAGTTTCCGAAGCCTCACCGAGATTGATCTCATAGACTCGCGCGCTCTCTGGAGAAGATGCGACTAGAACGAAGCGATGGAATCGGTCTTTTGCTTCCACAAGAGGAAATATGACTGGAACGGTCCGCACATGAAATTGGGGCTCGATGGGAACATTCATCGTCAAAGGCAAGACCATCGGATAGTCCCCCCAGCGGCAGAAGACAGCTACGCTCTGCCCAGATGCTGCGGCAACTCTCAAGGCGGATGTCACTTCTTCTAGCGCGTCATCAAAGTCTTGTGCCTGCTTTCCTCGAAAAGAAGACCGAACCAACGCCGCCCATGTGCTTAAGCTCGCCTCATTTTCCGCCAAAGAAACGTTGAGATCAAAATATGCGCTGATGATCGGAGATTGCGTCTCGGGCAGGCTGGCGAGGGCTATGATGTGCTTCTTAAGAATTAGTTGGTTCATTTATTACAGCGCCCGAGGGTGTTTGTCTTCGGACTAAGGTAATATACACGCAAAATATTACACGCAAATGAAAACACGTAATAATATTCGTTATTTCTCGAGAGGGAGGCTTGGGGGATTGATGGCTCGCTGGCGTGGCGGATCGTTGTTTAATCGATTTCTCCAACAAACTGCTCAAATGCTTTCAGGGTCTCCTTACTGACGTGGTGCTCCATGCCCTCCGCATCCACTTCTGCCACATCAGCGCTGACGCCGAGTTTTTTCAAAAGTGCCACAGTGATGGCATGGCGGTGGCGGGCTTCCTTGGCGATGCGCCTGCCGTCATCAGTTAG
>Ga0307939_1000868_pt1 | contig 16133 bp, 8 predicted proteins | sample OrgLakmetagen122_FD_201844 | JGI IMG/M metagenome (GOLD analysis project Ga0307939, IMG submission 201844) | Saline water microbial communities from Organic Lake, Antarctica - #122 | ecosystem: Environmental > Aquatic > Non-marine Saline and Alkaline > Saline | place: Antarctica: Organic Lake... | reverse complement strand
GAGCGCTGGACCGGCAAGAAGTCCCAGAAAAATAACGAGTTTCAAAATGGCGAAGCGCCCACACTCAATCATTACGAAACTTTCCCGAATTTTTACGACCAAGGATCACGTCCATCTCCACGCACTCCGCTTGCCAAGCACGATCTAGCTCATCCGGACCGGCCGCAGCATCCAGCTGCCGCCGCGTCCGCCCCTGCAAGAGTCCTGACGCACTCGCCTTCAGGCGTCGGACGCCCCGCTGAAAAAGAGGTCTCAGAATAACCATCAAGGATACCCCGCATTCGCAAAGGTCCGGCGCGCCGCCATTCTGGCCACGCCACCCCATACCGAAACACTGACCCGCGCACGCCGATCAACAGTCAGGTGAGATGGGTGAAGTTCAACAATCCGGACCCGCAACGCGAGCCCCGCCGCTAACGCAGGACGAAGGAGCGCTCCCGCCGTCTCGTCCAGCCCGCCTATTCGGACCGCCCGTGCTTGTAGAAACAGGGACAACCAGCTCGACGGCCGTAGGGCAAAAGCCGCGATAACCCCATCAGCTTGAACACGTAGTTCGATCGGAATGTTTGGCTCGAGCCAACGGGGGGCCCGCTCAACAGCGAGTCCAGTCTTGTAGATCAACAGCTGCATTCAAAGTCCCGTTCAATCACTGGAGTTACCGATAACATTTGTAACCTCTTTGAGATAGGTCACCTCGAACGCCTTCACCTGCCGGAACCGCTGGTGCCTGCTCGCCGGGCTGAACCCGCTGTTCAGGTCCGCCCGCTGGAACACATCGAGCCCGCGGTCGAGCAGGATCTTCCAGCCGGTGTCCGTCACGAGGTGCCGGGCGTGGATCGCATTCGTCCCGTCGAACTCCCAGCTGAACGCGACCCCAAGAGGCGCGATCCCGTCCCGAATTTGTTCCAAATAGCCCGCCTGGCGCTCCAGGTCCTCCGGGTCCGGGGCGGTTAGCAAGTTGAACTGGACATCCTCCCCATCCGGTTTGCGGATCGCGATCGTCTCCAAGAGCTCCATCAAATTGCGCATCTGGTGATAGACCCGGATATACGGGTCCGTGAGGGTGATCTCCGTCGCCTCATCGAGCCAGGGACCGAACAACGCATCAAAGCTGACCCCCTTCTGGTTTTCGGCAAAGGTGACGTGACCCGGGGCGGGCCCTTTCGGCGTGGGGGGCGTGCTGACCGCTGGGTCCGTAACGGGGCCCTCGGACACAGCCGGCTCAGGTGACCCGCCTGTTTCGGCCACCGCCCCCTCCGGGGCCTCCTCAACGTTGCGCCGGTGATACCAGCGGGGGTGCTCGCGCTCCTCCAGCGTCTGCACCCGGATCTCGCGCCCGGCCGTGTCCGTGAAGGTGAACTCCACCTCCGGGTAAGTGCTGTCGATCCGCATCAGCTGGTCCTTGACCCGCTTGCGCCCCTCCATCGAGAGGGAGAGCAGCTCCTTGATCTCCTCAGGGGTGGCGCCCCCGCCCGGGAACAAGAGCTTCATCAGCCCCGAGAAGGTCTTCTGCACCCCGTCCCGGTCCCGCGTGGAGATGGTTGGGCTCAGCGTGAACAGGTCCCGATAATCTGCGGACCGGTCCTGCCCGCGCAGGTGGCGCAAGATCTCCGCTAGATAGTCCACGATGAACCCGTACCCGGTCGCGAACATCTCGCCCCGGATCACGTCGATCTCCCAGCCGGGCAGGTAGGTGTGCAGCCGGTCGATGAAGGCGCTGTCGTAATACTTCTCCGGCAGCTCCTCGAACAGGTCCGAGTGCTTGAGCATGTAGGCGACGGAATGCTTGGTGTTCCCGATGAACGCCATGGACGCCTCCGCCCCCAGCGTCTCGATCCCGCGCGAGAAGGATTTGTTGGCCAGGTAGTTCTTCATGATGTCCACGAGCGCCTTGTCGACCTTCTTCGTCTTGCCCGCGAACTCATCAAAGGCGACCGTGTCCCAGTACCCCACCAGGCCGATCTTCCCGCTCGTGTTGTTCACGAAGAGCTTCGGGACGGTCACCTCGCCACCGGAGATCAGGATCCCGTGCGGGGAGAACTCGGAGAAGATATGGGATTTGCCGGTCCCCTTGGGGCCCAGCTCGATCAGGTTGTAGTTCCGCTCCACGAACGGGATCAGCCGCAGGAGCTGCAGCAGCTTGCTGCGCCGGCCGAACCCGTCCGGGTTGAACCCGATCGTCTGGATCAGCAGGTCGATCCACTCATCCGTGGTGAACGCGGCCCGCCTGCCCACATACTCGTCGAAGTCGAAGCTGGACATCTGGATCGGCTTCAGAGACCCCATGATCCAGGGGACCGCGTTCGCCTCCTCCTTGTGCTCGTACTCCACGTCCGCGATGCACCATACCCCGGAGACAAGCATCTTCGGATGCGCCTTCACGGTGTCGCTGTCCACCAGGACCTTCTTGATCCCGAGGTTCGCGAACGTGGCCTCATAGGAGTCCGTCTTGTCGTTGAGCGCGACGGAGACCTTGTCGATCACCTTCCAGCGCCCCTTCTCGCGGATGTTGGACCGGATCAGCCCCGCTTCGTTGCGGTGCACATAATGTCGGAGCAGGATCTCCTTGACCGTCTCGATCCCGGACCGGATGGAATCCTCGTCATTGGTGGCGCAGTATTGCCCGAGCAGGAACTCCAGCACGTAGGAGGGGACGATGGCGTTGCCGCGCACCTCCTTGACCAGGTCTTTGCGCACCACCAGCCCGGCGAAGTTCTCGTTGATCTTGTCGTCCAGCGCGCTCATGCCGTTCCCCTCAAATGTCGAAGTCCCCACCAAAGGACCGTTTCAGCCGGAAGGTCTCGGTCCGGTAGGGCCGGTCCGGCCCGTCGCCCACCCGCGTCAGCACAAGCCGGACGTCCCGGTCGTTGAACGCGTCCGCCGCCTTACCCAAGATCAGCCGGACCGTGGTCTCGCGACGCCGCGCGTCCTCTGACGTTTCCTCGTAGCTCCGCTCCTCCTCATTGGTGAGCGGGGTCCCGTCCGGCCCGTAAAGGCCGATCCGCAGCCGGATCATGCGGCGCTTCTCCGTCACCGGCAGGGTCTGGTAGAGCCGGACCGTGTGCTGACCGGTCGTGATCAGCCGGGTCGCGGTGAGGATCGGTTCCACCTCCACCTGCTCCACGTCGCTCGCCCGCTTCTTGTTGATCAGCAGGACCGGGACCACCACCTCCTGAAGCGCGGCCCCCCCGTGCACGAAGCGCGACCCGGACCCGGAGAGGCGCAACCGGCCGATCGAGCGGGGGATCAGGACCTCCGTCTCCCCCTCCAGGCCCGCCGCCTTCGGGGTGAACCGGGTCAGACCGTCCGTCTGCTCAAGCCCGGTCCCGAGCACGAAGCGGCGGTCCCGGTGGGTGATGGTCTCACCCCGGACCTCAGCGGTGCTGTAATCCCCCTCATGGATGGGCCGGTTCTGGAAGATAAACCCGTGATCGGCGGTGACGATCAGGTTGTTCGCGTTATTCCCTGCAAGCCGGCGAACGAGGTTTTCAAGCTCCTTGAGGGTGTTCTCAGCGGCCTCGAATACCTGCCCTTCACTGGCCGCCTTGTGGGCGACGGCATCGATCACGTTGTGGTAGATGTAAACCACGTCGTGGTCCCGGATCAGGGCGCGTATCGCATCCTTATCCATATGGGAGACCGCCTCCGCCTTCACCGTGGTGGTGGTGCCCGCGTCCGTGCGGCGGGCCAGCACCTTCGCCCGGTTATCGATCCCGGATGCGCTCTCCCCGTCCACCAGGACCCCGGACCCCTCAGCGGCGATCCGCAGGTCCCTGTTCGGCAGGAGCGCCCCCATCCCGAGCTGGGTGTAGCTGGGCACGCTGCCCAGCATCGGCTCAAGTCGCGCCTCGAACCGGTCCACCTTCCGGATCAGGCGCAGGAGCTCCTCCCCGATCTCGTAGCGCAGCGCGTCCGATATGATCACGATCACCTTCGACCCCTTACTCCGGATCGGTGCCACGTGCTGCTCGTAAAACCGACGCTGCGCGATCACCTGATCGATCCGCCAGGCTGGATCTGCGTCGATCGCCCGCTGCCAAGCGTCGTTCAGCGGCATCAGGAAGCTATTCGAATAGATATTCTCGACCCGCTCGGATAGGTCGGAGATCAGGTCCCGATGCACGGACCGGCCCGCGTTCAGCACGAACTTCCGGTAGAGCTGGTCCACCTGAAACCAGGTGGCCGTGTAGGCGTCAAACCCGGTCCGCATCGTCATCGCCGGGATCGGCACGTCCGTGAGGCGTCGCTGCAGGTCTGAGGCGCAGAGCGCCGCCTCATAAAGGGGCTCATATGTCTCCCACCAAAGGCCGGACCGCCGCTCCCGGACCGTCTCCTCGACCCGCTCATGGGGCAGATCCCGGTCCAGCACGCCCTGGATCAGGGCCCGCAGCACCTGCTGGTCGATCACCTCGAACTGTGTCATCCGGGCCAGCCGATCAAGCGGGCGCGCGGCCAGGTCGGCGCTGATCTGCAACGCCTCAGCGTAGCGGGCCGACAAGAGCTGGAACGCGTCCCGGTGCCTTGTGTCGTGCCGCCAACGGGCCATGAGGACGAGCGCCTCCTGGGTCAGCCGGGTCGGCTCGTCCAGCTCCATCGCGTAGGTACCCGCGAAGATCCCCTGAGCGAGGCCGGAGACGGACGGGGCCGCCTCCGTATACCCGTAGACGGTCCGGACTTCGTCCCAGAGCGCCGGCTCCAGACCGGACCGGGTGATCAGCCCGATCAGCCTCTCCTCGTCGCGCGCGAGCTCGGACAGGAGCGTCTCCAGCACCTCGTCCAGCTTGGGCGGGGTGCCCGCACAGACCGCGATCATCTTCAGCCGGATATCGGCCGCGTTATCCGTCTCCTCGATCACCCCCTTGAGCCGGTCGACCCGCACCTTCGCCTCGAAGTATCGCGCATGCGTCTCGATCAGGTCCCCAAACCGGGGCGGCAGGCCCAGCTCCATAAGCAGGAGTGCGCCCCGATCCGCCAGAAACACCCCGTTCCCCATCTCGAGGTCCAGCAGCCAGTTGCGCGCGTCCTCCGGGACCGGGCCGGGCCGGTAGACCAGGAACGGCTGGCGCGGCTCCTCCCGGATCAGGCGGTGCTTGAGCATGAACTCATTATTCGCCACCTCCGTCTTGGTGACACCGGGGATGGCGATCCCCTCGAACTCCTCGCGGAACCGCGTCTGCGGGTCGTGCCAGAACACGATCCGGTGCTTGCGGAAGCTCCGCTCCAGCCCGGCCTGGATCCGGTCACGCATCATCCGCCTCCAGACCCTTGATGGGTTTCAGGACCCCTGGGAATCGCGGATAGTTCCGCTTCACCCCGTCATCCAGATCGATCGGGATCCGCTCCACCGCCAGCGGGTAGAGAATGTCCCGCTCCCATTCGGTCACCTCGGCGATCTGCTTGGCAAACCGGTCAATATCCCGCTTGGCCCGGTTCTTCTCGGCCGCGGACGCGTCTTGGTTGATCTCCAGCGCCCTAGCGGTCCGCAGGCCCGCCTCCAGCTTGTCGCGCAAGGCCCGGACGTAGTCGTTGAGGGTGATGTTGAGCGTATCCGGGGTGTACCGGTGCATGTAGATAAGCGCCTGGAACGCCCCCTTGGGGCTTGAGACGAGCCAGTAGATCGGGCGCTTCTTGTAGCGCTGGACGTGGTCGGCGTAGAAGTCCTTCGCCAGATAGGTCCGCACCTCTTTGCCGAGGCTTTGCCGCATGAACTCCAGGTTCTCGACCAGCCGGTCAGGCCCGAAGGTCAGCGCCAGGAATTCCCGGAACCGCTGATAGGCGTCATCCTCGAACCAGTCCTCCTCAAACAGTGGGATCACGTTGTCCTTGTCGGGCATGAATTGCGGGTTGGGCACGCGGGCGAGGTAGTCGGCCAGTGTTTCGCCCTGATTGGCGAGGATCAGGCCGGGGGCGTCAAGGCTGTAGCGGCCGAACATGCAGCCCACGGCGTAGGACAGAAACTCGGCCACGGTATCGGCGCGCAGGCGGGTTTCGCGGTCCGCAATGCTGGCGTTGCCGCCATAGCGATAGGCGGGGTTGCAGGTGAGGGTGATCTCGTTCAACGACACCTCGGGGGTCAGCTCGTCTTGCAGACCGTAGGCGTCGATGAAGATGCGGTTGTTCTCTTCCTCCAGCCGCTGCATGTCATCCGTCATGCCCTGCCAATGGCTGCGCAGGGTGGTGTAGGTGTGCTCCAGCGTCTCGCCGCGATGGTCGGGGTGGAGCAGCGGGAGCGTGGTGAAATCCCATGAAGTTTCGTAGGAGTCCCAGTCGGATTTAGACAGGTTGACAATTTTCTTGATCGCGTCTTCGAACAGGCCTTTTGGCCTATGCAGGGGCAATGCTCGAATATTGCCAACCTGAAAGCTTACAGACGGGTTTGTAATTGAAAGAAGGCCGTTCGGAAGTTTTGAACCCAAAAAGCCCATTGCAAGCCAATATTCGGATGCTGGCGGAAAAACAGAGGAGCCTTGCACATCAAAAATAAAGCCGGTTGGACACGATCTTGCGCCGAAGCTTCCAGAGCCAATGAACGTCCACGTTATCGACGGCTTGAAATATAAGTTCTCCGACGGGCATCTATTTCCTTGCTGTTTCAGCATTCTATACGCTGACTGGTCAAAGCGAATTAAAAGCTCGTTATTTCCATACCATTTTCTATAGTCCCCGCCTTTATTGTAGGGAAACCATTTTTTCCCACTATCAAATGCGGCCTCTTTAGACGCGCATGACGGCTCAAAATCAGGTACATTCACCTCGTGCCAGCACCGTAAGAAGCGATCATTGTCTCCTGTCGCCATTCCCTGACGAACAGGCGCAAGTTCTTCAATTGCAGGAAAGCTTGCAAAAGTATTCTTGACTGCTTCTGAGGCCCAATATGCTATTGGTCCTCCGGGTATTTTTGAAAATTGTTCGGCTTCGCACTTATACATATCCGACGTTAATTCCCCATCTGCCACCTTCCTAAGCGCCGAACGTTTTTCACTTTCATTACGTCCTTCAGTAAGGCGAATGTAATCTCCTTTAAATCCTTTTTGGAAGCGGTTTTGAACAATGAATGCGGTAGTTGAAACAACGGATCCACCGATAGAGTCAAATGAACGCTCGCCGAGATGGGCCATTGAAAGGATAGTCGCATCTGAAAGCAGTTTAGCGCGAAGCTTCTCATAGGATGAAAGAAACATCCATGCTTGCATGTTAATTATTGCATAAAGGCCTCGCTGTTGAAGGAGAGGCAATGCGCGCTCCATGAACATCGCAAACAAGTCGGACTTGCTTTCAGGATACTTGGACTTGGCAAACTGACCAAGCGGCCCATTCATACTCTTGGTGCCCATATACGGAGGGTTGGCCACCACCACATGATACTTCGGCGACAACGCCTCGGCCATGCGCAGCACCGCCACCACGCGTGCCTGCACGTCGCGCAACAACAGATCGCCCGCAAAGTCCCGCGCCGTGACCACCCGCAGCGCCTCTGCCGGATCGCGCAGTTTTGGCACGATCAGAGAGCCGAAGTTCTTGGCCTGCTCGAACTGCCCCAGCGTCTCGCGCAATTCAACCGTGAACAGAGCGCGCCCCACCACGGCGGCCACGTCTTGCATCTCGGCAGGTGTAAACGCCACGTTCTGCAACACGCAGATGTCGGGCGTCACCCCCATCCGCAGGAACCGCCGCCGCCCCAGCCTGGCCGCCGCCTTCATCGCCAGCGCAAAGGCCGCCAGCGCGCCCGCGCGGTCGTCAATCTCGACCCCTGTCAGGTTGTGGGTCAGGATCAGCGCCGGGATCGTATCTGCCTCATACCCTTCCTCCTCATAGATCGCGTAGAGCAGATCAAAGGCATAGGTCAGCATGTGCCCCGACCCACAGGCCGGATCGCAGATGCGGATGTCCTCAACGCGGGTAATGCGCAGAAAATCCGTCTCAGGTTCAACCGGGGCGATGTAATAGTCCATCTTGGAGGCCAGCGTGCTGGCGGGCCGGTTCAGCAGCCACAGCCGCCCCAGCGAGTTTTCCACCAGATAGCGCACGATCCAGTGCGGCGTGAACAGCTGCGTCGCGGCGGGGATATTCTCGGCCGTGATCTTGACGTTCTTTTTCAGGCCCGCAAAGACCTGATCCTTCTTCTCGGAGATGTAGAACTGGTAGAGCCAGCCGATGATCTCGACGTCCTGACAGGCAGCTTCCGTCATCACGTCCCGCATCTGCGCGACCCAGCCGTCCGCGGCCAGCAGCTCGTTCGGCATCAGGATTTCTGTGTAATCCGCGATCTCCTCGAACAGGAACGGCATCACCCCGCCCAGGTGGTTGCAGCTGGCCACCAACAAGAGCCGGTACGCCTCCACCTGCGGCTCACGTGAAGGAACCCGCCCCTCAAGGAGGTCCCGGACCCGGGTCGCTACGGGGGCGGAGAGGTGATCGGGGAGCGCGCCGGCTGCGGCCTGCTCCAGCAGCTCCGGCCGGGTCCGGTCCGGGGCGGGGCTGACCACCATCGGGGTGAGGTACCCGTTCACGTCCATGTAGCGCAGCGCGGTGAACCGGTTGAACCAGATGTAGGCGACCTGCTCGATCACCATGGCCCGCCCGATCAGCGTGATCCGCCCCTCCAGCGCCCGCATCGCTGCGGGGGCCTCACGGCGCTCCGCGCTATCCGGGCCAAGCGCGGTCTCGAGGCGCCGGGCCACCTGGCCCATTAGCTCGGTCCGGGTGCGTTGCGCGAAGCTCTTGAGCCGGTTGGTGTCCATCACAGGGTGATCCTTTTTCCGGAGCGGACGGCGCTGATCATCGCGTCCCGCATGTCGTTGAGATAGGTGTCCACGTCCGCCTCAGAGCTGATCATGTGGCGCCTGAACCGGACACCGAGCTGGTTGAGGTTGACCACCTCGATAGTCTCGGGCGGCTCCGGCTTCTCGCCCTCCACCTCCGGCGCGCGCGGCTTGGCACGCAGCAGGATCGTGACCAGCTGCGGGTACCGGTCACGCTGGAACCCGCTCAGCACGGTCCGGATCGACGGGATCAGCCGCTCCTGAGCAAGCCGGTCCGTAAGCGCGGTGAGGGCTGTCTGGACCTCCCTCTGGGCGGACACATCCGCCTCGGTGAACTCCGACGACCGGGTCAGCCGCTCGGAGAGGGACTGCAGTTCGTCTGACGCCACGTCCCGCTCCTTGGCCACGAGGCCCCGGATGTCCGACTTGAGCCGGTCCAGATCGGACTTGATCGCCTGGACCTTGTTGCCGCGGAACACGTCATCCGCGCTGATCGCGGTCCGGATCCGGGTGACCTGATCCGCCTCCACGAAGTCGAGGTTTGCCTCCTCCGCCAGAAGGACCCGGCGCGCCTCGTCCAGGATCTCCCGTTGGGGCCCCCGCAGGAAGGTGTCGATCGGGTCAAAGACCGCCTCCTTGAGGTCCGCCAGAGCCTCACCGGGCTTGCCGGCGAGGTTCGAGACGTACCAGCTGCCCGGCTTGCCACGCAGCCCCTCCAGCACGTCCCGGAACGGGTTGAGCGCGGCGACAAACGGGTAATCCCGCGCAATGGCCAGATGCGCCGCCACAGAGGCCGCCATTGCCTCAATCGCCTCTCCGGTCTCACGGCCGAGCCCTTTCCCGTCACTTGAGACGGGGGTGTGGCCGAACAGGTCCTGAAACAGGCGACGAAGGGTCATCACGTCTCCCGCGCTGAACGCGTCGACCGGCTCTAGGTTCAGGTTGGGCCGAACGGTCGCGTTCAGGAGGGCGGCGCGCAGCGCGTCCCCCTCAAGGGGGCTGCCGCTGACGGAGGCCTCCAGCCGGCCCCGGCCGATCAGGGCCCCAATCAGGCAGATGGTCGCCGCCTCCGGCCAGCCGTAGGGGGCCTTCTCAAAGGCCTCGATCAGCCCTTTGGCGGTGCTGCGCAGCGCGTTCGTCCGGTTCGCGGCGATCCGGTTCAGGATCTCCGCCTCCCCCTCCGTGAGCTGGCCATCATCGACCATCTCCAGATGCCGGTCCAGATCCGCCTCCTTGTAGGGAACCCCGCGCAGCATCCTCAGGGAGGTGAAGACCCGCTCCACCAGGGTCTGGAACCCGGTCTCGATCCGCCCCCGCGGGTCGGAGCTGCGCAGATCCAGCACCTCCCCGCGCACCATCAGGTCCGCGTCCGATATCCGTTCGCGCAAGGCCGCGACCAGCCGGCGGCGCCGGGCGTCGTTGTTGGCCCCCTTGGCGCGCAGGATCCCGGTGACCCCCTCGCGGTGGTCCGTGGCGGTCTCCCGGGTCAGGTAGCGCTTGGTGCGCAGGAACATGGCCAGCTCGTCCACCAGCCAGCTCTCCTCCCCCAGCACGATCAGCAGCTCGTTCTGGGTCATGGAGCGGGAGGCGAGGGCGGTGTCGCTCCGCTCCCCAGCGGGCATGTAGGGGGTGACCAGGTTGATCGAGAGGGGGTGTTCCCGGCCGATCAGGGAGTGGTGGATCCGCTGCGTGAAAGGGAAGGTCTGCCCGGACCCCTCATGGGTGATCGCCTTGCGGGTACCCATAATCTCCCCGAACAGCATCTCGCTCAGCTCTCGGGTCACGTCCGACGCGTCGAGCCCGATCGACTTGATCTTCTGCTCGATATCCTTCTCCTCATCGGTCAGGAACTCGTAAAGGTCCCCGTTCCGCTGGACGTAGGATTCCTGTTCCAGGAGGGCGAGAGCCGCCTCCACGTCCCGCTTGTGCCGGGTCGGGTCCAGATCAAGCCGGTCCCGCATCAGGATCGCCACGTTCCGGGAGGTGGGCTTGAACTCGTCCACGTATTTCACGAGGAAGAGGGCCTTCAGGACCCGGACCGCGAACGGGTCGCGCAGCTGGCGCTCCGCGCTCAGCACCGCGTGCTGCGCGGAGGCCTTGAGGACCGCGCGCACCCCCTCGAACATCAGATCGAAGGTGGCCAGCGCCCCAAGGGGGGCGTCCATCATGGCCCGGCCTACCTCCTGGAACGCGCCCAGCATGGACCGCTCGCCGGTGGAGGTGTGGCGCCCCTCGAAGGCGTTCTGGTCCGACAGGGTCCGGATCGCCTTCTGGAACAGCTCGTACTGGTAGGGGTGAAACGGGTAGCTCTTGATGAAATGCTCCCGGTCCCGGAACCCGCGCATCGTCTGGGTCCCGTCCCCGAACTCAAACAGGGTCCGCAGGTTGTCTGCGTGATCGTCATAGATCAGGCCCAGGTCCGTCTCGAAGTTGGCCTTCTTCTGCAGGAGCCGGCTCTGGATCACCTCCGCCACGTCCGCCGCGTTGAGCGGGAGCTTCACGTCGAACCGGCCCATGATTTTCGAGAAGTCGCCCCCGGCGTTTCGGTTCATCTCCCCGATGATCGTGTCCATCTCCTGCTGGGCGGTGACCACGATCCAAGCGCGCCCCTTGCAGCGGGTCATCAGGGTCTCGGCGATCGTCTGCAGGTTTGTCATGAGCCGGACGTTGTCGGCAATATACTGGCCCACCTCGTCCACGAAGAAGTTGAGCCGGAACCCGGGTGCGTCCTTCTCGCGGCGATCGATATAGGCCCGGACCCGCTCCGCGAACTCCTCGATCGACAGGGTCCGGTCCTCGCGGTAATCGCGCAGGATGTTCCCGGACGGGACCGGTTTGCCGGTCGCCTCTGTGAAGGCGCCGGTGATCGCCGATGCGTTCATGTTGGCGGAGCGGCGGCCGATCTCCCAGGTCTTGCCGGAGAGCCGCGCGAAGGCGTCCCGGAACGCATCCAGATGCCCGTCCGTGTCCAGGTCCCGCTCGAAATCCGCCACATGCGGCATCTGGCCGTAATACCCCTGCATGTCGTCGAACACCTTGACGAACACCGACAGGAGCGCGTCCGCCTGATCCTTGGCGACCACGTTCGCCTGCTGGTCGATATTGAACAAGACGGACCGGGACGGTTTCAGGGCTGCCCGGCGCAGCTCCTCCAGAAGGAGCAGATCCTCGCCGAACTTTTCCTCAAAGAACGTGAGGGGGGTGCGTCCGTCCGTCTCCTCGTTCTCAAGCAGGAGCGCGAGCATCTTCAGCAGGTGCGATTTCCCGGACCCGAAGAAGCCGGAGATCCAGACCCCATTGCCGCTCCGGCCGCCGTTATATGCCTCCAGGAAGGTCTGAAGCCGTTTACCCACCTCGCGGGTGACCACGTACTCCTCCAGCTCGACCCCGAGGCTCTCGGTGTCATCCGCCTTGATGACCCCGTCAATGTGCCGATTGATGTCCTTGAGGAAGATGTCCTTCAATGCAACGGTCATGTGGCTTCCCTCATATGCAACAGGTTATGCGCGCGGTAATAATGATCCTCCTCCAGCCGACACAGGACCTGCAAGGAGGACCCGTTGGCGAACCCGTGCGAGTACCGGCCGGGGAAGAAGATGACGGTGGGTGCATCCTTGAGGACGCTCTGCAGGTTGTTCAGGATCAGGTGGGACCTGATGACCGGGAACGCCTCCCCTACCCCTGTCAGGAACAGGACCTGGAACGGGGCCGCGGCGGTAAGCTCGCGAATGCGAGGGATCAGCACCTCGGTGAGGTTGAGCGTGCTCTGCAGCTCCTGGAGGAAGTTGTCCTTCCGCTCGTCCCGCTCAAAACCTGCCAGCTCCTCCCAGTCGATAAGCTCACGCAGCAGCCCGACCATGAGGTCATAGAGGTTGATCTCAAGGACCGGGACCCCGTCCGCCTCCAGTTCCGCCCGCAGAAGCGCACATTCCTCGCCCATCCGGACCTGATCCTCCGGGGCGAAGGGGCAGATGTAGAACGGGATCTCGTTTCCGGGCCCGGTCGCGCGGAGTACGCGCGGGCTGGTGATGATCCGGCGCAGATGTGCGCGCAGCTCAGGCCCCACTCGGGCCATCGCGCCTTGGTCCACAACGAAGCTCAGGTCCATCTCAGCCCCCTCCCGGGATCAAGTCGAGCCCGGACCGGTTGTGCCGGCCGAGCAGGTTGCGCAGGGTCTCTGACACCTGCAGGGTGCGGACCCGGCTCTCCGCGTCCAGCAGCTCCGCCTCGCGTAGCATCCGGAACGCGCCGCTGCGCAGGCGCACGCGGGTGCTGGGGGCGAGTCGGGCGATCTCCACAGCGTTCATCCCTTTTGCGTCCATCAGTGCGTCAAAATCGGTCATACGGATCTCCGGCTGATAGGTCCGGAGACGCTCATCCAGCACTTCATGGGCGAATTCGGCCAGGATCCGGTATTTCCGGCAGGCTGCGATCCACATTAGGGCGCGTGCGTCAGTCATCCCTGAGGAGGCCAGGTGGGTGATCTCGTCGGGGGTGAGCGTGGCGAGGCGGCCGATCACCTCGTTGCGGATCCGCTTGACGGAGCTGGCGCCCCCCTTCGCTACGAAGACGTCGTCTGGGGCGGTCTGGCGTACCTCCTCCCAGGAGGCGCAGGTGACGCGCAGGCGCGCGAGCTCGATCCCCTCAAATAGGAACAGGCCGCCGACGGTGAAGGACATGGTGTAGGGGGGAGGGGTCACTCAGGCACCTCGCGCAGCGCCTCAAGGAGCCGCCCATCTGGCAGCACCGCCCATCTGTAGATCTGTATCGCGGACCAGCGGGTCGCCGCACAACCCCACGCATTGAAGCTCATCACCTCACCCTGAAATTCAACCTGTTTCCCGTCGACGACCTTGGCGGCGCTGTCGGGCCGGCCCTTTATCGTGAGCAGGGTGCCTATAGGGAGCAGCCCCGCGTCGACCATCTCCGCCGTCTTCATGAGGCGAAGTCGCGGTGTCGGGGCAGTCTCAGGAGTTGGCGACCCGTTCACCGGGTGGCTTGGCAGCGGGTCTGCCGGCGCGGGATGAGCCGGCCCCGGGTCCGGTTCTCCGTCAATCCGTGCCATGAACGCGTCCACCTCCGGGTAGAAGCTGCGCAGCCCGGACCGCTTCAATGACGACCGGACCTCTCCTTGGGTGAACCCGTCCGTCCTCTTGGCGATCAGGCGGATGAACGCATCGTCCTCGGTGATCGCGTCGAGGACCCGCTCCACCTCGCGGTCAACCCGCCACTCCGACCAGAGCGCGTCGATCGCGCGAGCCCGCATCCGGCCCTTGGACAGGAGCGACAGGGTGGCGGCCATAGGCTCGACCTGTATCTCTGAATCCCCGAGCTGGACGGTCAGAAACAACTTCTCCTCCGCCGCCACCGGCGCGTGAACCTTGTAGATCCGCCACTCGGCCCCGTTAGTCAGGACGCACCAGTCCACCCCGGCTGTGTTCGCGTAGTTTAGTGTTTGAAGGAGTGGCTTGCGGTCATCGAGGCTGACCCCGAGGGCCTTGGCCTCCACGAAGAGGGTCGGGGTGCCGTGCAGGAACAGGGCGTAGTCGACCGGGTTGTCCGCTGAAGCGTGTCGATATTCGCTGCGGACCTCCTCGACGTCCTGCAAATCCCAGCCGAGCGCTTCGAGAACCGGCAGGATGAGAACTCGTATGGTGTCGGACTCGGTGAGCCGGACCCGACGGTCCCGGTAGTCCCGGACCCGATCCGTGGCTTTGCTGATCACGTCGGAGAGCGCACTCATTCGGCAAGGTCCGCCTGAATCAGTCCTATGTCCCTGCCCTCATGCGGCTTGTCGTGTCTGCGACAGGTATTCACGAGGGCTTTTCCTCAGCGTTCTTAAGGAGTTCAATACCACGTCGAAAGGCTTCAACTTGAGTGATCCCGCGCTCTGCGCACCATACTTTGAACGCACGTCGTTCGCGTTCTGGGACTTTCAGGTTGATGCTTACGAGCTCATCCAAGAGGTCTTGTTTCGCCTTCTCAGCCATGTCTGGGTGCTTTCATTCGGAGATTTCTTCCTTGCAAGGTAGGTGTTTTGCTGACGGCTGTCACAAAGGAAACGCTTGTTATCTATATTCCTCTGGTTGTTCTTCGTTTTGATAATCCTTCGTTTTATTTATTAAATGATTTTACCCACGCCCCCTGAGGCCATTTTGGGCCTGTTTTTCCCTTCTGGGTTGGCCGACGTCTACTCAGAAGGGTGTTTAATAGGTGTTTAATAGGTGTTTAGGGTTTTCTAAGAGTCCATTAAATCAAATAAAAACAATAGCTTAATGGTATTTTTTTGATGGTGTCTGTGTGTAAATCCCGATAAGACGTGTGTAAATCCCGAAATAGTGTGTGTAAAGTTAGCTTTCGGAGCCGACTTATCCACAGGCATTCACCCAACGTGTGTAAATCCCGAAGCCTTGCTTGATTAGAAGGTTCAAATCGGTGATTGTCATCTGAATGTGTGTGAATCCCGAAATCTAACACACGCCCGGGAGTGTAGATCTATGAGTGACTATCTGAAACCTGTGCGCCACCCTCAAGGGGACCTTTTCGTTTGTGACATCACTGATGTTATTCTTAAAGACGATCTGGCGTCTATGGAACACCCTTTCTATTCTCTCTCAAAAAAACCAGATCGTGAACCTAAGCGTTATGAATACAAGGGTAAGTGGATCGAATTTCGCCCGAGTATCAAGGGTATGCCGACCATTTACGATAAGGATTTGATCATTTACGCTATAAGCCAGCTTATAGCTGGGATGCGCGAAGGTCGCCCACTATAAAAACGTGTTCAGATCGACCCGTATGCCTTTTTGGTATTCACTCAACGTGGTGTTGGGGGGCGCGACTATACTGCGCTGGCGGATTCTCTTGACCGGATTGACGGGACACGTTTTCGGACAAATATTCTGTTTGAGGGCACCCGAACAGATAAGTGGATGGGGTTGATTGATGGCGCAACGATGCAAACGGACGCGCGCACGGATAAGATCAAGCTGCTCGAACTTGATTTGTCGGATATGGTGATTTCGTCGGTTCAGGAAATGAAGGTTTTGACACTACACCGAGACTATTTCCGTTTATCGCGTCCGATTGAACGTCGCGTATATGAAATAGCCCGGAAGTCGGTGGGGCAGAATGCGAGCTGGATGTTTAAGATGAGTACCTTGCATCACAAATCCGGTTCCAAGGGTTCCATTCGGGAATTCCGTAGACAGATAAAACCGATCGTCGAAGGGGATTACCTCCCAGATTATATGATTTCCTGTAACTCCCAAGCACCCTCTCCGATAAGGTTGTGCGGGGGGCTGCCTTCAGAGCCGAGCGATGATCTGAGATGGTGACAGGGTCAGGGTGTCGAGGACATTGAGCCCGTGT
>Ga0307939_1000846_pt1 | contig 16374 bp, 13 predicted proteins | sample OrgLakmetagen122_FD_201844 | JGI IMG/M metagenome (GOLD analysis project Ga0307939, IMG submission 201844) | Saline water microbial communities from Organic Lake, Antarctica - #122 | ecosystem: Environmental > Aquatic > Non-marine Saline and Alkaline > Saline | place: Antarctica: Organic Lake... | reverse complement strand
AGTGCAACCAGCAACCGATTTTTGTCGTCTGGCGCACGGCAACCGACGTGCAGCGTGTCCAGCACTGCGGCCGGATCAGCGAAATGCGCGAGCGGCTCGCTGCTGCGCCGGAGCTCATCGAAGGTGTTTTGAAAACCGAGAGTTGATGAAGAAAACATGAGGTGATCACGGATCTCGTGCCACGCGATAGACATTGGACGCCTGCCTTGCGGCCAGGCGTCCAGCGCCTTCTCAAAGCCAGGTCAGGACGTCGTGCGTCTCTGCGATTTCAGGAAATTGGTGAGATGCGCGCCTTAGCGCGCAGGTGATTGCGCCTGGTTCAGCGTTCCGCAGCCCCGACAGGTGGCCACGACCGGAAAGCCCACGAAATACTCGTGGCCCCGCGCGAAACGCAGGTGCATACGGCCGTCCCGGCAGACGCCAAGCAGCTTGTCACAGCGCGTGCAGCGCCATTCGGGGCTCAAAGTGGTGGGTTTCGTCTCTGCGCCGCCGGTCCAGTTCATCTGGGCTGGCTGGCGGGAAGTATCGGGAGTCGGCATTGGAATGCTCCTCTGATGAGTGAGCCTTTCCAATAATCAGCGGTTTGTTAGACCGTCTCTCACGACATGTTAGACCGTCGTTAGACGGGAGTTTCAGCATCGTCCTCGGCGTCGACGATTTCGCCTGTTTGCACCGCGGTGGTGATCAGGCGCCAGAACCCACGCTTCGCACCCTTGCCGATGTAGATATCGACGATGTCCTTCCACATTTTTGTGCGGAACGCAGGTTGAGGACTCTTTGCCGCGAACCCCTTCATCAGGTCTCCGACATAGACGTCCGTACTACCGCTGACGAAAGCAGCTACAAGGCGCTCGAAGATTGTCAGCTGATCGTTCCCCGCGAGGTGCAGCGGCTCCTTGCCCGGAATGTACAAAGTACCGGATTGCGTGCCTGCCCGGACGACGCGCGGCGACACACCCCCGCGAGCGAGCGAAATGTTGTTTCTATATGCGAGTTCGATGCCGTCGCGCACGAACAGGAGATCTTCTTCCGTCGATGCGAGATGGGACAGTAGCGGCACAACGACGTTGGAGCCGAGGTGCAATGGCATTTCCTCACTTGCCGCGAGGATAATGCCGACTCCAGTTGTGTTCCGCGCGCGCAGTGCCAGGTCCAGTCTTTGCGCGGTTTTCGGGTCATTGAGTCGTCGGGCGAAATAGACGGGCACTTCAGCACCATCCACCTGCATCGCACCGAGAAGGGTCAGGTCCGGGTCGAGGATCTGGGCTGTCCGCTTGGTCAAGAGCGGTTTTATCAGACGCATGAGGGTCTCGTGTAGCCATTGGCCATTGATCGCGAACATCTCAACATCCGACGCAGGTCGCTTGCCAGCGTCCTCGCCGAATGGGCCGATCGTGTTGACGATGCCTTCAACCGCCGAGGGCTTCACGGTGCTTTCCCCGGCAAAGTCGTCGTCGTCGATTAGGACCACATCCTGACGGTCGCGACGCTCTAGCAGGCCGCCTTCGATCAGACGGCTGGGGTCGAGCCCGAGCTCCAGGAGGTAGCTGCCGCTGACCTCGTCTTCAATGCGGTCATGGAGTTGAACCAGTTGGGGAAATATCGCCTTCAGGTCATCGGACGCGATCTGCCGGAATGCGCTCAGGATCCCCCATTCCTTGAGGAGGGCGAATCCGAGGGCGCGCTCTTCGGGATCCGTCTTGCTTTGCAGATTGCAGCTTTTCGTGCCGGAGATCGTGAGATTGAGCGTCCGCTCCTTTTCGTCGCCGACCCGGTTGTAGGCGACAGCAATGGCAATCCGACTGAAAGCTTCGGCACGGCGGAATATGTTTCTGGTGCCCAGATACTTGTCCGCCACCTCTTCAATGTCGTCATCGACGGCGACCTTCAGTTGCAGCTTGCGGCGCCAGACCCCGAGCCGGATCTCTGCTTCCACGACGCGGGCAAACGCGAATGCGTAGCCATCGATTTCCGGCGGCTGCAGACGAAGCGAGGTACGAAACCGCGAGAGGTTATAGCGCTTCCAGGTCAGCGGTTTCTGGGAGATGTCGTGGCCGAGGGCAACTTCGGCGAACGAGTCGCTGACCGTCTGGCGAACCACCGGGCTGTCCGCACAGACCTCGATCTGACGAAGCGATGGCGTGTAGATCAGCGTCGCCTCGTTGGGTGGTCGATAATAGATGGTTCCCCTGCGTCCGTCGTGTCGATGGTCATAGACGCTGGACAGCGGCCCGCCATGCCGGACGATCAGCATGATGGACGCGGGGTGTGTTTCAGTTGCGGGCAGATCGAGCGCTTTCACCGTGCAGGAAATCTCGGGTTTCAGCTCGAGCACCACCTTGATCTTGGCCGCCAGTGCCGTCTCGTCGATTGCGGTCGCATCGAGGGCTACATGATTTTCAAGCTCGACCTCGAAGGCGTCATAAAGCTTTCCGTGCTCACGGAATTGTCGTGCAAAATGAAAGCTTTCCGCGTCCTCAAACGTTTCGCGCGCATTGAGATAGGTCCAGATGCTTCTGCAGAGCTTGTCTGGCTGTCGGTCGAACTCCTGCGACTGCGCATCATCGAGTTGCTGCTCGATAATCGTCGTGAGGGAGGTCACGCCCTTTCCGTCTGAGAGCGCACGAATTCTACGTGATCGCTGCTCTGCCGGTCGCAGTTCATCCTGATCGAATTCCGACAGCGTCCGGATCAGGTTCAGGCGAAACTCCTCCACAGCGTCGTCATCTGTCGGGTCGGTGGGTGCATCAGGCAGGGCGAAATCCGGCTCGTTTTCGCCCTCTCGGACGGAGAGCGCTGCTCGGGCAAGATCGATACGCGCATCTTCGATCAACGCAAGAATATTGGGACCGATCGGAATTGCTTTGCGCGCCATGAAATCACCTCAATGAATGTTTGCTCTCTACCTGATTCAACCAATGATAATCGTTGACGAAACTTTCTTTCGCAAGAGGTGATGTTCACTACTTGTTCGCGTTCATGGGTAGCCAACAGGGTGCGGCATGTCCCACAAGGGGCTTCGGGCTGGCTTTTGATTGGTAACAACATCACCAATCACGGCTGCTAAAGACATGAAACGACCCAACCCACTCCCAGCGGACCAGATGACACCGGCTGAACGCCGCGCCGAACTGTGCGGGTTGCTGGCGCTCGGGTTGGTTCGCCTGCGGATGCGGGATCAGGCGAAAGTATCTGACAATACAGGAGAAAGTTGCCTACACTATCCGCCCGACGAATGGCGTCATGCAACTCCAACTCACTGGAGAAACCCATGACCAGACCTGATACCATCCCCGCACGCTTGGCAGCGCTCAAGACGACATCGACGCCAGACCTGAAACACCAGTGGCGCGAGTTGTTCGACAGCGAGCCGCCGCCGTTCAATCGCCGGTATCTGGAAAGCAGACTGGCCTACCGCATTCAGGAACTGGCCTATGGTGGGCTGAAACCCGAAACGGTGAAGCGGCTGGAGGCATTGGGCGAACCGCTGGACGGCGGCGACCGGAAGAAGCGAGGCATCCGCTTCGACCGTGATCGCCCCATCACTGGCACGAGGCTGATCCGAGAGTGGCAGGGCGTCGAGCAGATCGTCACCGTCACCGCCGTTGGTTTTGAATGGCAAGGACGGCCTTACAAATCGCTGTCGGCCATCGCCCGCGCCATCACCGGCACCCGCTGGAACGGTTGGGTATTCTTCGGCCTGAAAAACCACCGGAGGGGCGCATGACCAAACCAATCGTCAGGAAGCTGCGTTGCGCTGTCTACACCCGGAAATCCTCCGAGGAAGGGCTGGAGCAGGAATTCAACAGCCTCCACGCCCAGCGCGAGTCCTGCGAAGCCTATATCGCCAGCCAACGCTCTGAGGGTTGGGTGCTGGTTCGCGATCAATATGACGACGGTGGCATTTCCGGCGGTACGCTCGAACGCCCCGGCCTGAAACGGCTACTGGAGGATATCGAGGATGGGCTGGTGGACGTAGTCGTCGTCTACAAGATCGATCGCCTGTCGCGTTCGCTGATGGATTTTTCCAAGCTGGTCGAGGTATTTGACCGCAACGATGTCACATTTGTTTCAGTCACCCAGTCGTTCAACACCACCACGTCCATGGGGCGGCTGACCCTGAACATCCTTCTCAGCTTCGCCCAGTTCGAGCGCGAGGTCACAGGCGAACGGATCAGGGACAAAATTGCTGCCTCGCGCCGAAAGGGCATTTGGATGGGCGGCGTGCCTCCACTGGGCTATGAGGTGAAGGACCGGAAGCTGGTCATCAAGGATGACGATGCCGCCAATGTCCGTTGGATCTTCGCCCGCTTCGTCGAAATCGGCTCGGGCACGGAGCTGGCGCGGGAACTGGCGGCGCGCGGCATCCGGACCAGCCGAGGCAACCGGATCGACAAGAAGTACCTGTATCGCCTGCTGAACAACCGCGTCTACATTGGTGAGGCGGTCCACAAGGGCGACAGCTATCCCGGCGAGCATGACGCCATCATCGACCGCGCGATCTGGGACAAGGTCCATGCCGTTCTTACCGTTAGTCCCCGGAAACGTGCGGCACGCACCCGTGCCGATACGCCCGCACTGCTTAAGGGGCTGCTCTATGGCCCCGATGGTGCCGCGTTCTCGCCGACCCACACCCGCAAGGCCGGCAAGCTGTACCGCTACTATGTCAGCCAAACCGTTCTGAAGCACGGCGCAGGATCATGCCCGGTGGGCCGTGTTCCAGCAGGCGAGATCGAGGCAGCAGTCATCGATCAGCTTCGCGCCGTGTTCCGCCAACCCGAAATCGTAGCGGGCACTTGGAAAGCGGCACGCGCACAGGACGGCGAAATCACCGAGGCCGACGCCCGCGACGCGCTGATCCGCCTCGATCCGCTGTGGGATGAACTCTTCCCTGCCGAGCAGGCGCGCATCGTTGCGCTACTTGTCGAGCGGATAGATATTTGCACCGATGGCCTCAATGTTCGCCTCCGCATGGACGGTCTGACCGGGCTGGCGCGTGAAATGTTGGCCGACGTCGGGGCGGCGGCATGACCAGATCGAAGGCAGTGCCAGATACGGTGACCGTGCACATCCCGTTCCGCCTCGTGAAGCGCGGCGGCCGCAAGGAAATGCAGTTGCCGGATGGGGCATCTGGGCACAGCAAGATGGACAACACGTTGATCAAAGCACTGGCACGCGCCTTCCGCTGGAAGCGGATGCTGGAATCCGGCGAGTTCACGACCATCGCCGAGCTCGCGGATCGCGAGGGGATCGCGCCGTCCTACATGACGCGGGTGCTGCGGCTCACGCTGCTCTCGCCCGACATAGTCGGGGCGATTCTTGATGGGGCGCAGGTGTCAGAACTTACTTTGGGGCAGCTACTCGAGCCATTTCCGATGGACTGGCGACGGCAACTCGCTTGACATGTCGCACCTCAAATGTTCTACTAATGTTCCTTTTCGTGCTTAGGTTTTCGTCGTTGTCGAACCGAAATGCACACGATATGGTGTTGCTTAGGCACAGATAGGTTTTCTATGGCACTTGGACCCAAGGGGCGCGCTCAGAGGATACGTGATCCGCTACACGATTTGATCGAATTCGACACCGGTCGATTCGAGCAAATGCTTTGGCGTGTAATCCAATCACCTCCATTTCAGAGGCTTCGTAGAGTAAGGCAGCTTGGTTTCTCAGAATTTGTTTATCCTGGCGCTACTCACACTCGATTTGCCCACAGTCTTGGTGTCTTTTACAACGCCCGACGGCTAATGCAGATTATTAAGCGCCATATTGGTACTGACAACTTTGATCAGTATCGAGCGGAGGCCGCCCTTACCGCAGCTCTCCTGCACGATGTCGGGCACGGCCCTTTCAGCCATTCTTTTGAGACAATCGGCAAAAAATTAGACTTGAAGTATGCCAAGCACGAAGACGTAAGCGACGAGATAATTCAAAATACTGAAGTTGCGGCGATATTGGACGAGTACCATCCCGGCATGTCGATCCAAGTAGCAAATATCATTGGTGCGAAAACTCCTGCAGACATATATTCTGCAGTGGTGTCGAGCCAGTTTGATGCCGACCGCTTAGATTATATGCAGCGTGACCGACTGATGTCTGGTACGCAACACAGTGAGATTGATCTCACATGGCTAATTGCCAATCTTGAAATTGACAGCGTCCCCTTCGGTGTCGGTGAGGAAAAAGTTGGCGAAGTGGAGACCTTTGTCCTCAGTAGCAAAGCAATTTACGCAGCCGAGACATACGTTGTTGGCTTATTTCAGCTCTATCCGACAGTTTATTTCCACAAAGCTACCAGATCAGCAGAGAAGGTGTTTTTTCATCTTTTTGAGCGCGCGCTCCGGCTGTCTACGGAAGGTAATGCCGATCAGGTTGGATTGTCCGGATTGAACCCAATTGCAATGTTTGCCGAGAATCCGGATTCCCTAGCTAATGCCCTTCAACTAGATGACTCAGTTGTTTGGGGGTCTCTGAATGAGCTTGGCGCATCTAGAGATGCTTCAATCTCGCAATTGGCGATTATGTTGAAAGAGCGAAAACTTCCAAAGGCAATCGATCTCCGAGCGTCTGTAATGAACGAGCTCGGGAAAAGCGCGCCACAAGAGGTGATTGAGAAGGCTATCTTGCTTTCCCGCACTGCACTGGAAGACTGGGCCACAGAGCAAGAGGCCGAAATCCCCCCAATCTGGATCGATAGCACTCAGCGGATCCCGTACAAAGAATTCCAGGAAGACACAGGCCCCCGCAATCAAATCCTAATTCGACAAAACGGAAATCTTGTAGATTTGAAAGAGGTTTCGACAATTGTAGAAGCAATTCGCCCTTTCAGGTTAGACCGGGCCTACATTCCATTTCCAACTGACGATCTGAAGGCGCTGGTAAACGACACAATCAAAGCAAAATCAAAGGAGGCGAAGGGAGAATGAGCACAACTACACATGGAGATATCGAGGAAGTGGTCCGTATGGTTGCGGCTGCCGATGGAGAGCTGGTTGGAAGAACTAGGCTTCAAAAGACAGCATTTCTTTTGGAACTGGCAGGACTTGGAAGCGGCTATCGTTTTTCTTACAAGCACTATGGTCCTTTTAGCGAAGACTTGGCGTCGGCTGTAGATGTTGCCCCACTTCTCTTTGACTTCGAAGAGACTCAAAAACGCTCGGGCTGGGGCGGCACTTATTCTGTGTTTAGTTCACATGCACAATATGAAGGCGACGGGGACGACCCTTACCGGATGCTCGTTTCCGTTGCCAAGTCTGCAAATCCGATTGCCTTGGAACTGGCTGCGACAGCTGCTTATTTGGCAAGCGTAGGTGAAGCTGACCCTTGGGGCGAAACTGAGCGTAGGAAGCCAGAGAAAACAACGGATGGCAGACTTGACCTTGCCAAGACACTATACGGTCGCTTCAAGAGCTTGCCGCTTCCTGAATCGCTCCCAGACATTTAGGGTAATAACATCCACTCAGTTGTCGGTGAGCTGGCAAGCCAAAGGTCGGAAACACCATTCAACGGAGCAAAGACGATGCAAGAAAACAATGAGCTCCGAGCATCTCTTTGGGATGCAGCGAACACACTGCGTGGCTCAGCCGTTGATAGAACTGATTGGAAAGGCTACATTCTTCCTCTCTTGTTTTTCAAGCGGATCTCGGATGTCTGGGACGAAGAAACCGTTGAAGCGCAGGAAATCTATGGGGAGGCTGACCCGTCTCTCTTCCCCGAGATCCATCGATTTGTCGTGCCTGATGGCTGTCACTGGAATGACGTTCGTGAGATCGCAGCAAACGTAGGTGCCGCTCTTCATCGGGCGATGCAGGAAATTGAACGGGCCAATCCGGATACGCTGTTTCGCGTTTTTGGCACAGCCGACTGGGGTAACAAGGAAAAGTTCTCAGACGAGCTGCTGAAGGATCTAATCGAGGGTTTCTCGGACATTCGACTTGGGAACACCGCAGTCAGCACCGATGTTCTCGGCGACGCATACGAGTACCTGATCGGAAAGTTCGCCGACGTTACGCGCCGTAACAAGGCAGGCGAGTTTTACACGCCGCGTAGCGTCGTTCGGATGATGGTTGAGATCCTCGATCCCCAGGAGGGCGAAAGCATCTATGACCCGGCCTGTGGTACCGGCGGCATGTTGCTGGGTGCAATCGAGCACGTTATGCGCAAAGGCGGCGACCCTCGAACATTCTACGGCAAAATTTACGGCCAGGAAAAGAACCTGACGACGTCCGCGATCGCGCGGATGAACCTGGTTTTGCATGGGATCGAAGACTTCCAGATCGCCCGTGAAGACACGCTCCGCAGCCCGGCCTTTACAGATTCCAGCACAGGTGGGACCGCCACCTTCGACTGCGTGATCGCAAATCCGCCTTTCTCACTCAAGGAATGGGGGCGCGAGCTCTGGGAGGCCGATCCATGGGGGCGCGCCCAGTATGGCATCCCGCCGGAAAGCTATGGCGACTACGCCTTCGTACAGCACATGATCGCGTCGTTGGCACAGACCGGAAACAGCCGGATGGCTGTGGTCCTACCGCAGGGAGCCCTGTTCAGGAAATCCGCTGAAGGCAACATCCGCCAGGCTCTCCTCGAGAATGATATGATCGAGGCGGTTATCGGTCTCGCTCAGAACCTGTTCTATGGCACCCAACTGGCTGGCTGCGTGGTCGTCCTTCGGCGCAAGAAGCCGCCGGAGCGCAAGAACAAGGTCCTGATCATCGACGCTTCCAGCCTGTTCCGCAAAGGCCGGGCGCAGAACTTCCTCGACCAGGATCACAGCGATCAGATCGTCGCTTGGTATCACGCCTTCGAGAATGTTGAGGATCGCGCTAAGGTCGCGACCATTGACGAGATCAAGAAGGAAGGCTGGACGCTCAACATCTCCCGCTACGTGCTGCCGCCCATCGGCGAGGACATTCCACCGCTGCCCGAGGCCGTCGATGCGTTCAAGATGGCCGTTGCAGACGCACGCGTAGCCGAAGATCACCTGCGCAAGGTCCTGACCGAGGGAGGCTGGCTGCAATGACCGAACACCTCTCCCAGCGCGAACTCGAAAGCTATCTCTGGGGCGCGGCAACCTTGCTCCGTGGCCTCGTCGATGCCAGCGACTACAAGCAGTACATCTTCCCGCTGATGTTCTTCAAGCGCCTCTCCGACGTCTGGGACGAGGATTATCAGGTCGCGCTCGACGAAACCGACGACGAAGGCTACGCGACCGCGACGGCAAACGACCGCTTCGTCATCCCCGAAGGCGCGCATTGGAACGACGTGCGCAGCGCTTCAAAGGACGTGGGGCGGGCAATGCTCTCGGCCTTCCTCGCCATCGAGGCGGCCAACCCAGAGCGGCTGCAAGGTGTCTTCGGCAACGCCAACTGGACCGACAAGGGCCAGATGCCCGACGCCACGCTCAAGAACTTGATCGAACACTTCTCCAAGCACGACCTAACGCTGGCCGCCGTCCCCGAGGACGAACTTGGCAACGGCTACGAATACCTCATCAAGAAGTTCGCTGACGACAGCGGCCACACCGCGCAGGAATTCTACACCAACCGCACGCTGGTCCACCTGATGGCGCAGATGCTGGAACCGCAGCCGGGCGAGAGCATCTATGATCCGACCTGCGGCACCGGCGGCATGCTGATCTCCTGCCTGGCCGAAGCCAAGCGGCGCGGCGGCGACACACGCACCATGGGCCTTTACGGGCAGGAGCTCATCACCATCACCGCCGCCATCGCCCGGATGAACCTCGTCATCCATGGCGTGTCGGATTTCCAGATTTCCAGCGGCAACACGCTGGCAGCCCCCGCCTTCGCGCAGGGCGACAAACTCCGCACCTTTGATGTGGTCCTCGCCAATCCGCCGTACTCCATCAAGAAATGGAACCGCGGTGCGTGGGAAAAGGATGTCTGGGGTCGCAACTTCCTTGGCACCCCGCCGCAGGGGCGCGCGGACTATGCCTTTTTCCAGCACATCCTCAACAGCATGGACTCCGAAACCGGGCGCTGCGCGATCCTGTTCCCGCATGGCGTGCTCTTTCGCAATGAAGAGGCGGAGATGCGGCGCAAGCTGATCGAGGCCGATCTGGTGGAGTGCGTGCTCGGGCTTGGACCGGGGCTGTTCTACAACTCTCCGATGGAGGCCTGCGTTATCCTCTGCCGCAGCAAGAAGACAGCCGACCGGCAAGGGCGCATCCTGTTCATCGACGCAGTGGCCGAGATCGCACGCGAACGGGCGCAGAGCTTTCTGCGGCCACAGGATCAGGCGCGCATCCTTGCGGCCTATCAGGATTTCACAGATGCGCCGGGATTTGCCTGCGTTGTCAGCACCGCCGATGTGCTGGCGGCCGAGGGCAACCTGTCCATCGCCCGCTATGTGAAAAAACCCAAGCCAGAGGTGCCGGTGGGCGAGGCCGTGACCCTGACCGCCGCCTGGGACATCTTCGATGCCGAGGGACGCGGCTTCTGGACCGGTATGGATGCGCTGGTCGATATGCTCGACGGGTTAGAGTCTGCGGAGGACGCCGATGCTTGAGCAGGTGATTTCAAACATGGCTGGATGGACCCGTGTGGCGTTCGGCGACGTGGTGCGCAAGGTCAACGATAAGGTCGATCCCTGGGAGTCCGGACTGGAGCGGTATGTTGCCGGAGACCACATGACCACTGACGATCTTCAGATTCGTCGCTGGGGTACAATCGGCGATGACTATCTTGGGCCCGCGTTTCATATGCGCTTCAAGCCGGGGCACGTGCTTTATGGGTCCCGTCGAACCTATCTGCGAAAAGTAGCGTTGGCGGATTTTGAGGGGATCACTGCCAACACGACATATGTGCTCGAGTCGAAAGACCCGTTGGTGCTGATGCCCGAACTGCTGCCGTTTATCATGCAGACGGAGGCATTTCACGCCAACTCGATTGCAAGGTCCAAAGGATCAGTGAATCCCTATGTCAATTTTTCGGATATAGCCTGCTTCGAGTTTTTCTTACCGCCGATCCAAGAGCAGGCCCGATTGGTTGAAGTCTTGATTGCTTCTAGGGGTGAAACTGACAGCCTTCGAGAACTTCATTCGAGTATCAATACTGCAATCGACGCGCTTGTAATTGAGTCTTTGGAGATACGAGGAATTGGAAACCTTGAGCGGTACAAGGGTCGCTATCCAACGGTTCGAGGCGATACGATTTACACGCCTACAAGCGGAAACGGTGAACCTTCGGAATTCGATGATGGAGAATCTCTATTTTTTAAAGTCGCAGACTTTAATCGAAACCCAGACCATCGCTGGATGGAAACTTCTGCAGTGCACTTTCGTCAAGCCGAGAACCCAAAAATCCGATTATTCGAACGGGGCACAGTTGTATTCCCGAAGAGAGGCGCGTCCATATTCCTGAATAAAATTGGGATATTGGGTCGCACAGCAGCACTAGATCCAAACCTAATGGCACTTGTCCCAGACACAGAAAGAGTGTCAGGACAGTTTTTAATGTGGTTTTTTAGAGGTGTAGGGCTTTGGAGGTTTGCGGACACAACCTCCGTGCCTCAATTGAACCATAAGCACCTGAAACCAGTTCGGGTACCGCTACCTGACTTAGCGGAACAGAAGGTTCTTTGCGCTAAAATTGAATCTTTATCTGAAATGCTAACCGATTGTGAAAACCGTTTGGGTAAGGCGCAGACGATACACAGACTTGTTTCAGAGAAAGTTCTTTCTTCAGGTAACTATTCGCAATGACTTTCAACGAGGCCAACACCGTCGAAGCCTTCATCCGCGACCGTCTCACTGGTACAACGAATCTAGCCCACGTCACACCCGGCCTCGCCCGGCAGGGTGGCGCGATCTCCGGCCTTGGCTGGCATTTCGTTGGCCCCGCCGACCTGCCGCGCCAGTCGCAGGAGGCGCTGGTCGAGCCCTATCTACGCGACGCCCTGATCCGCCTGAACCCCGACATCGCCGCCAATCCATCCCGCGTGGACGATGTGCTCTACCGCCTGCGCGCCATCGTCATGAGCGCCCGCTCGGACGGGCTGGTGAAGGCAAACGAGGAATTCGGCGCCTGGATGCTCGGCGAACGCTCCATGCCCTTTGGCGCAAATGGCGAACATGTCACCATTCGCCTGATCGATTTCGACGACATCGAGCAGAACAGCTTTGTCGTCACCCAGCAGTTCACCTTTCGCGCAGGCAAGACCGAAAAGCGAGCCGATCTGGTCTTGCTGGTCAACGGCCTGCCACTTGTCCTGATCGAGGCCAAGACACCGGTCCGCTCCAGCCAAAGCTGGCTCGACGCCGCGTTACAAGTCCATGATGATTACGAGAAAAACATACCTGAACTGTTCGTGCCGAACGTCTTTTCCGTCGGCACCGAGGGCAAGGAATACCGCTACGGCTCTGTCCGCATGCCCGTCGATCTCTGGGGCCCTTGGCGGACGGATGAAGATGTGTTGCAGTCGATGGGCGAGGTCGAAAAGGCCGTCAGCGACATGCTGCGCCCGTCGATGGTGCTGGACCTGCTTGCCAACTTCACCGCCTTCGCCACCCAGAAGGGCAAGCAGCGCATCAAGATCATTGCCCGCTACCAACAGGTCGAAGGCGTCAACAAGATCGTTGAGCGCGTCGTCGCCGGTCAGCCGCGCAAGGGCCTGATCTGGCACTTCCAGGGCTCCGGCAAGTCGCTGCTGATGCTGTTCGCCGCCCGCAAACTGCGCCTGCACCCCGCGCTGAAGAACCCGACCGTGCTAGTGGTGGTCGACCGAATTGACCTCGACAGCCAGATCGCCGGCACATTCTACGCCGCCGACATGGCCAACCTGGTGCGCACGGATAGTCGCAAGGAGCTGGCCGATCTGTTGTCCAAGGACACCAGAAAGGTCGTCATCACCACAATCCACAAATTTGGTGAGGCGGACGGCGTCCTGAATGACCGCGACAACGTCATCGTCATGGTCGACGAGGCGCACCGCACGCAGGAAGGGGGCCTGGGCCGCAAGATGCGTGAAGCACTGCCAAACGCATTCCTGTTCGGCCTGACCGGCACCCCGATAAACCGCGCGGACCGGAACACCTTTTACGCCTTCGGTGCTGAGATCGACGAGAACGGCTATATGAGCCGCTACGGGCTGAACGACTCGATCCGGGACGGCGCCACCAAGGAGCTGCATTTCGAGCCGCGTCTGGTTGACCTGCATATCGATCAGCAAGCGATTGAGGCAGCTTACGCAGAACTGACGGATGGCCTGACGGACGAGGACAAAGACAAGCTCGGTCGTGCCGCCGCCAAGATGTCGATCCTTGTCAAAGCGCCAGAGCGTATCCGGGCGATCTGCGGCGACATCGCCAAGCACTATCAGGAAAAGGTCGCGCCAAACGGTTTCGGCGCGCAGGTGGTCACCTTCGACCGTGAAAGCTGCCTGCTCTACAAGCAGGAGCTCGACAAGCACCTGCCGCCTGAAGCGTCAGATATCGTCATGTCGGTTAACAGCGGAGAGGATCAGTATGCCGACTACAGGCGCGACAGGGATGCGGAAGAGAAGCTCCTTGACCGGTTCCGCGACCCCAAGGACCCACTGAAGATCATCATCGTGACATCAAAGCTGCTGACGGGGTTCGACGCTCCGATCTTGCAGACGATGTACCTGGACAAACCGCTGCGCGATCACACACTGCTGCAGGCGATCTGCCGGACAAACCGTCCCTATGGCGAGCAGAAGACCCACGGCCTGATCGTGGACTACCTCGGGATCTTCGATGACGTCGCGCAGGCGCTGAAGTTCGACGAGAAAGGTGTTCAGAAGGCTGTTTCCAACATTTCCGAACTGGCAGCGATGCTGCCCTCGGCGATCCAGAAATGCTTGGAATACTTCGCTGGCGTCGACCGAAGCCTAACCGGATACGAGGGCTTGATTGCCGCTCAGGATTGCCTGCCCAATGATGAGCGGCGCGACGCCTTCGCATCCGACTTCAGTATTCTCAGCCGTATCTGGGAGGCACTGTCGCCCGATCCGATACTGACACCGCACGAGAAGGACTACCGCTGGCTGGCGCAGGTCTACGAGTCCCTGAAGCCGTCAACGGGCACCGGTAGACTGCTTTGGCATCGCCTTGGGGCAAAAACGATCGAGCTGATCCATGAGAACGTGCACGTCGATGCCGTGCGGGATGATCTCGACACCCTAGTGATGGACGCGGAGCTTCTTGAAGCGGTTCTTGGCAATCCCGACCCTGAGAAAAAGGCGAAGGAAATCTCGGTCAAGCTGACAGGCCGCCTTCGAAAGAACGCTGGCAATCCTCAGTATAAGGCGCTGGCCGAGCGGCTCGAAGACCTGAAGAACCGGCATCAGCAAGGTTTGCTTCTCAGTATCGATTTCCTGAAGGAGCTGCTCAAGCTCGCCAAGGATGTCGTCAAAATGGAACGCGAAACCCCTGTCGAAGAAGACATCGACCGTGGCAAGGCGGCTCTCACTGATCTTTTCGAGGAAGCCAAGAATGGAGAGACCCCGATCATGGTTCGGCGCGTCGTCGATGACATCGACGAAATCGTTCGCGCAGTCCGCTTCGATGGGTGGCAGGCCACCCATGCAGGCGAACGCGAGGTGAAAAAGGCTCTGCGGCAGACCCTGTTCAAATACAAGCTGCACCAGGACGCTGAGCTGTTCGAGCGGGCCTACGGCTACATTCGTGAGTACTATTGAGCGAAGGACAGCAATTCGATGCAAAGTGACGATCGCACATTTACAGTGGCAAACGATGCCGCTGTCATTTCGCTCATCGAGAGTGCTAAACGTCGTCTAGTAGTCATCGCTCCGGCCTTTTCTCACGCCGTCGCCGATGCTCTAGCTGCGCGCTTCGACGACCTCGACCATCTCGACATCCGGGTAATTGTCGACGCCGATGCCGAGGTTTACCGCCTAGGTTTCGGCGAGCGAGAGGCTTTGGATTTGATCCGAGAGGCTGCGTCCCGAAACCTGCTCGACCTGCGGGAGCAGCCTGGTGTGCGTATAGGAGTAGTTATTTCCGACGATGACACCATGGTGTTCGCACCCGTCTCTAAGAACATCGAGGCCGGTTCCGAAACCGCAGAAAAACCAAACGCCATAATTCTAAGGGGTGCCTCAGCCGACAACATCGCCCGTGCTGCCGGAGCGCAGCAAGATGATGAAAATCCGTCCGGTGAAATTGGCAACTCGGCCTTGGATCCAGACAAAGTCGCAGCCATGCAGGCAGATTTGGAACGCAACCCGCCCACCAAGTTCGATATAGCCCGACGACTGCAGGTATTCTCATCTCGGGTCGTCTACGTGGAGTTCGAGATCAAGAGCTTCGCTCTAGGCCGGAAGCAGGTGCCGCTGCCAGACGACTTCAAGACCGTGCGCACTGCGAACCTGCAGGCCCAGATCTCAAGCCGACTTCGTGCCCCTATGGCGGAGATTGGTGCGCTAGAAGTTGCGATTGGGGACGGCGAAGAAGCAAAAACCGAAAAGATTGATGACGCTTGGCTACGTAAGGAACGGAAACGAATTGAAGACCAATACACGTTCCAGATCGACAACTTCGGTAGAGTCATTTTGCGCGAAGATCGGGACGATTTCGATGCCGCAATCCAGAAATTCAAGCAGGTGGTCGAGCGGTATCACGAAAAGGTCCGCGAGGCGTTGGACGCCCATCGTGACACCTTCCGAGAGAATTTCGTTGCCGAGTTTCTCCCGAGATGGAAGGAGGACCCTCCCGAATACATGACCCGTTGGGGCAACCGATCGGATGATGACAGTCTCAGGATAGAATTGAAGGACCGGGCAGACGAGGTCTTCACAAAGATGCTTGAATTTGAGCCCCCATCAATCCGCCTTGTTGAGAAGAACATTTCTCCAAAAAACGTCGAGGATCCCCGGTTCCTCGATAGGCTGAAGACAATCATGGAGCGACGTCGTGTCCCGAAGGACATTATCGAGTCATTGTTCGCCGCTGGTGGGGCTGCGCCAGAGCAGCTGAATCTCTTGAATGAATAATTTATTGCATTGCCACGAAGGCCGACAGGGGACCCCGGAATGACCCTAGAAAATCGTAGCGCCAAACTCTCTGAATCTGCACTGAACCCTACGCAGCGAAAGTTCGATTTCAGTTCCATCTTACCGAGCGAGACTGGCATCGAAGTGAATTTTCGACCTCCCAAAAATCCCATCGTAACCAATGCCTTACAGGCAATTCACCAAAACGGCGCAGTCATCAGCTTCAGAGAATACGGCCCCAGAGAGAGCGGATTTGGACGACTTGGCGCCAAGGTGGTGTTCAGGCCAACCCGTATAACCCTTTAGAATAAGGGAATAATCCGGACACAAGATAAGGAGGAGAACAGTTTCTCTAGGGCAAGTGGCGGAGCGGATGGGCCTGACGTC
>Ga0307939_1000795_pt1 | contig 17087 bp, 22 predicted proteins | sample OrgLakmetagen122_FD_201844 | JGI IMG/M metagenome (GOLD analysis project Ga0307939, IMG submission 201844) | Saline water microbial communities from Organic Lake, Antarctica - #122 | ecosystem: Environmental > Aquatic > Non-marine Saline and Alkaline > Saline | place: Antarctica: Organic Lake... | reverse complement strand
CGCGACATTGGCCGGTCGGTTTTCCAGCGGGATGGCATAGGTAGAACATTGCATGAACACTGTTCGACAGCAACCCTTCACTCACAAGATGTGGGAAGGCCGGAGCCAAGGGGATAAGCCTTTTCGGTCAGCTTGTTCAACTGTTCGTCCAGCAATTCGATTTGCTCGATCAGCTTTGCAATCTGTTCTTCCTGCAAACCCGCATCGACAAGAAGCTGCTGAAAGGTCTCCAACTGCTGCAACAGGCTGCGCGTGTCGATAACAGGCACACCTTGCGCGTAGGACGCAGAAGGTATGAACGCGCCCGCAACGGGCAGTGCCAGAGTGGCCGTGGTTGCTACGGTGCTAAGAAATTTCATCATTTTCATCACGGTCTCCAATCAGAGGTCAGGTTGAGTAAAATCAAGGAAGGCAAGCGACTCCCTTTGCCGCGCGAGTTGCGCTGCGTTCTGGGCATATTCAGCTTGTGTTCTTGCGGCTTCCGTTTCGATCCGTGCGTTGAGGATCAGGATCAATTCGGCACGCATCATCGTATTCAAATCGTAAGCATCTTTCGGATCTGTCGTGTTCCGAATTTGTGCCACCAGATTGCGCACACGAATGAGCGCCATCTGTGCGTTGTTCATCGAGTATTCCGCATAGTGCAAAGACCCCGCTGACATAAGACTTGCGCTTGATGCCGCATAAAGGGCTGGATCAATGGTGCCTTGCGCTTCGACACCGCCGATTGTGCGCAGATAGCTGTTATATTTTTCAGGAATGACCTGCACATAATGCTGCGTTTCCGCAAAAGGCGGCACACCACCATATTCGATGATCCGTCCTGGCCCCGCGTTGTAAGCACCCAACGCAAAGATGATGTTACCATCGAAGCGTTGAAGCTGCGCCGCAAGATACCGAGCGCCGCCAACAACTTGAATGTAGGGATCATTGTAGTATTTGGGATAGATGCCCAAATCCTGCGCCGTGCCGGGAATGATCTGCGTCAGACCGAACGCGTCAGCTGGCGATCTTGCCCCGACCTTGAAGCGGCTTTCTTGCCAGATCAGGGCTTGCATCAAACACCGCCATTGAAGGGGCGACAGTCCAGCAGCTCCTACACCGGGAAGGCTATAGGTATCCTGTGACCCTCGGATAATGAGTTCTTCAATGTTTTCCCGCGCATCACCGAAAACGAAACGGCCCGCAGGGTTCGCCAAGGGTCCATAAACCTCTTGAACGCTGCCCATATCTGAATTGCCGCCCATGAAGGTTGTCTGATAGGTCGATACCGAGCTGAAAGCGGCAATCATCCGATCCAGACTGGCAATCTGTTCGTTTTCAAACTCGCGGATTTCCGCGCGATTGGTTGCTTTTTCCACCTGCGTATCTTCGTCTCTTTCAAGATGCAGATACCCGCGTAGGCGTTCCGCGAGGTTCTGCCCGTCAATAACCGGCACACCCTGCGCAAAGGCAGTTGATCCTAAAAGACCAACGACCAGCGCCGCGCCGACTACGCGCTTTGAGAACCCTACGGAATCAGCCACCACACAACTCCTTACGGATGCCATCGGTATGCGCCGAAGATTGCCCAGCAGAGGACGACACGGGCGCTACGGCCATGAATGAAAACACGGCAGGCTGACCGGGCAGGCGGGCGAAGTCGCACGATCCGCTGGCCGTCCCATCGCTGTTGAAACACTGACACCGCGCTTCACGCTGCGACATTGTGGTGCAACCCGCGATACTCAAAAGACCAACGGCCAAAACTACAGATTTCATCATTTCGCTTTTCTCCAAAAGTCAGGGGTTTCACGGAAGTCAGAACCAGCGACCGAAAGGCCCGCCGTCCCGCCGCCGAGGATGTGAAGATAGTCGCCAAGTGCCGACATATCGCCATTCAGAACGACTGAGTTTTCATCATCGCGCAGAAGGAAGTTACGGCCCGAAGAACGCGATGTGACAATATCCAATTCCGCAGCATTGAGGCGCAAAGCGTCATAATCTTCGTAGGAAGACTTTCCATCGGGGAACAGGATTTGTGTCGGAAAGAACGAGAATACACGATCACCGACTTTCGACCGGGCCAACTGCGAAGCGTTCTGGGTCAGCATCACGACGACAGCATTTTGCTTCCGCAAAGTCGCAAGCCAGCCCTCGATTACGGTCGCAAAGTATGGGTTGTCGATAGCTTTCCATGCTTCATCAATCAGAACAATCGTGCGGGTGCGATCACGCATCTGGCGCTCGATCCGGCGAAAGATGTAACTAAGAACCGCAGTTCGTTCACGATCCGATTGCGCATCAAGAATTTGTGTCAGGTCGAAGCCCACCACATTGCCGTCCAGCGAGAAGGTATCTTCCAGTGTGTCACCGAAGACCCAGCCGAACCGACCGCCTTTGGCCCATTCCGCGACCCGCGCCTGCACATGCCCATCATCGTCCGTTGACGCAAAGAGCTTTGCGAATGTGTCCCACTTCCGCAGGGAAGGTGCAGCACTGGCATTGCGGCGCACATTTTCTAAAATCGCGCGGGTTTGCAGAGACGACAGTTCTTCGTTCGGAGACAGAATTTTTGCCAGCCAATCCGTGAGCCATGAAGTGCCTTCTTCATCCGTTTCGACCCAAAGCGGGTTGAGGCCCGTTGGCATCCCACTTTCGATAGTCGAGTAAGTCCCACCCATCGCCCGCGTCACCATTTCGAGGCCGCGCCGATAGTCGAAAACAAAGATGCGTGTGTCTGTCCGCCGCGCCTGCGTCAGAAGGAACGAGGCCAACACTGTCTTACCCGACCCTGTTTCACCGAGAACCAGCGTGTGTCCAGCAGGCGGTTCGCCTTGACCGGACCCGCGCCGATGAAAACTGAAACGATAGGACGAACCGTGTGTTGTCGGGAAAACCGATATAGGCGTTTTCCACGGCAACTCATCACTGTCCTTACCAAGCGGCGTCCGGTGCAACGACGAGTAGTCAGCGAAGTGGACGTTCGTGATAACATTCAACCGCGACCGCGCAGCCATGTTACCGGGAAATTGCGCAAAATAATGGGCGCGTTTGACAATGCTGTCTTTGACCAGCCGTGCGCCAGCGTTGGTGGCGACACCTTCAAGTTCGGACATTACATCGCGCACACGCGCCTCGCTGGGATCGACAATCGAAATCGAGAGCTGATGATTGCCGAGCGATACATCTTGAACCAAAACCCGTTCGTGCAAAGCACCCAAGGCTTCACTCGCGTTCGCCCGAACGTCAGCCGTAGACGACATAATCCGGCGTTTGCGCTCGATCAAATCTGCCGCTGCGTTGTTCCCCATTGGAGAAAAACTTTGCGAAATCACATAGTCGCAAGGGAGCGCGAAATCATCGAAGATCGTCACCCAGGATTGCGGCGGATAGGTTTTCAACGCGCGGATTTGTCCATACCGATCACCCAGCGGACCGTCCGACAACTCGAACCCATCCTTGGTGAAGGTAACGCGATCTGATAGCACATCGTCGGCAACTACCGTCAACGCGCCGCTGGGATAGATGGGGCGTTCATCTGCGGTCTGCACTGACCCCAAGAAGCCCAGAAGGTCGCCCGTCGATGCCTTGAGGACACGGGTTGCGTCACCGCCAATGGCAGACCGCATGAAGCGGCAAACTTCTTCGAGAAGCTCCAGGTCCTTCGCATCACCAGCACCTTCGATAAGGTTGCTGGCACGGGCGAACAGGCCAGCGGTTTTCTTGAGACGACCCGTCCTGACAATCGAAATCGTCAGTCGGCTATCGCGCAGCTCACCTGCGGCCAGACCTTCCCGCCACCGCTGATCCACAGCCGCCGAAAAGTCGTTATTCTTGAGGGGTTCGAGACTTTCGGTCAGATCAACCTTGCGGCTGATCTTGTGTGTATAGACCGTAAAGTTTGGACCCATCTGTGCGAGAACACCCGCAAAGGCGTTCTTCATGCTGTCCAGATCACTATCCGATGTTGTCGCGGCGTTCAGGCCATCAACACGGATACAAGACATGAACGAGTTGTCACGAAGACGAACTGTATGATCGTTCACCAGCGTCACATAGGGAACGTGCATGAAACCGTTTTTCAAAAGGTTCCGCTGGGCAACGATGCTCGCGGCGACTGCTGACAGATCAAGCGCCATAACTGTCACCGCCAAACATTTTTCGGGTTCTTGTTCCGGGAACGACGCGCGATCCCGTCAATAACACATCCACCACTTTTTCGTCCTTTTCCGCCGCCCAACGGCAAAGTCCGTAAACTAAAATACACCAGACAACGGTGAATACGCTCACAGACCAAATCAGAGGTAGAACGGTCCCCCCCATGAAGGGCAACGCGAAGCCATAGGGTAAACCAAACAGCTTTGAGGATTGCGTCAGCGCAATATAAAAGGGGGTCCGTTCCATCATTTTTAGGTTGTTCCCCAAATGGACTGAATCACAGTAGGAACCACGCCGATCACAACGATGATGAGCAGCAGCGTGAATACGCGTCCCCAATCAATGAAGTTGAACGCGCCACCGATAAGGACGAAGACAGCAACGATTGTCATAACCGTCCGGCCTGTTACGCCCGTCAGCGCATTGAGGATTGAGTCCAAGAGCGAATTGACCGCGCTTAGGTCAATCTCTTGCGCAAGGGCAGGTTGTGACCAAAGAACGGTCGCCATCGCTGCCATTGCAATTAGTTTTCTATTCATCGTCAACTTCTCCTAGTTGCCCAAAGTTTCGTTAAACACGGCCATCACCTTGCGAACGTGACCCTGCGTCTCTCGATACGGCGGGACACCCCCATACCGCTCGACTGCATCCGGCCCAGCGTTGTATGCAGCAAGCGCAAGTTCACTGGTTCCGAATTGGCGAAGCATCGCTAACAAATAGCGTGCTGATCCATCTAAATTCTGGTGCATATTGTGCGGGTCAACACCCAAGTCTGCCGCCGTTCCAGGCATCAACTGGCCCAGCCCAATAGCGCCAACATGCGAACGGGCATTAGGATTGAACGCGCTTTCGATTTGGATATTGGAGCGGAATAAAGTCACCCATTCCGTAGCGGACATACCTGCCCGCGCAACCGCCCGGTCACTTGCGTACCGGAACCCAGTTTGATGAATAGCATCAAGAATATCAGCGCGCGGCACCATGACGCGCGGCGGCGCTACGGCGCCCCCACTGGTCGCAACGACCGCTTCAATTTCTACGGGTTTGGGGCCGAAGACGACTAGGGCGCTACCTTGTTCGTAACTTACAAAACCGCCTTCACCCACCACCAGAACGTCCGCCGAGACTTGAAAGCCCCAAAGCGTGAAAAGGAGTGTGCTAGTCGTCGCTGTCCGTAAGGCTGTCGTTTGACGTAGCCGGATTATCACCAAGCGACAAAATTTGCCGCCCACCTTCCTCCAAGGGAATAACAGGGTTCCTGAATCCCGCAGCATGAAGGAACGATATGAGACCATTGGCGGTCTTGGCAGTTCTGATCCTGATACTTTCTTTCGAAGTTGCTGGCATACGAGTCGATGAAACGAGCTTTTCAAAGGTGCCTTCCGCGTTGACCACGCGAACAACCCATTCTCCATACCAGACAGCGGCCTTCTTGTAGGCGCTCTGCGTACAGACAACTTCGGCCAGATAACCTGATCGAAGCAGTTCGTGAAAATGCTTTGTCGTAACCACATTCGGCGCTTCTTTATTTATATCCATCCCTGTGCTCGCGCTTTCCATTGGCCAACGAACAGGGTGCCTTCACTAGGCAACCCCGTTGTATAATGTTATAATTTGTGTGACAAGTTATAAACTTTGCACTTGTGCACTTTTCTTCGTGCAACCAGTGTTACGGAAAATGTCTGAATTATCCAAGAGAGTAGGGGCCGAAGCATGAGAATTTGGAAATCACCGCTCACGGGATATTTAATAATTTTCTACACCTTGATCGCCTCAAGTGCATCTGCCGAAACCTGCCTTGCGCCGCCGCGCCCGTTCGCACCGAATGATCCGGCGCTTGCCCGCGAGTTCCGCACCCTCCGGCACGAGGCGGTCGATGATCATGGCCAGCAGGCGCCGAGACATCGCGCGAGGCTCCCAGCGGGCGCGATTAAGGAGCTGATGGTAGCTCGAGAAGTTTTTCGCCTCGGCGCGCCCAGTCATCCGCAAGCAGGCGCTGATGGTGCGCTTGCCCGGGGCCAGCACGGCCCCCATGACCAGGACGAGCATGTGCTCTCAACTGGGAGCCGTGAAGCACGGGCGCAGCGCCTGCAGCCAATCGCGCAGGATCTGGGGAACAGGATCGCCCGGAGGCGGCGGCAATAAAGGGGCATGATGTTTCATCCCATGTTTCGAATCCCTCACCGCTGACCATGCAAGTCAGTAGGCTGCGGCAAAGTGAATCACCCGCCCCGAAGTGCTCCTGTGTATGATCTGCACATGCAGCATGACGAAATCACCGCCCGCATCGAAGCCTTCGACAACACCAATGGCGGCGGCGTCGTCTTTTACAAAGACAAAGGTGCTTACCATCTATTTTTGCTTGAGACAGAGGCACCGATTGCCCGCCTGAAGCCGACAGGAAACGGTGACGAAGTCCGGATCGGATACTGGTCACACCGGCGAAAATGGGAGGATGTCGATGATATCGGCGGCGTCGTCATGCCCCTCAGCGAGGCGCTCGAGTTCATAGCGAACGAGGGCATCTTCTGGCTCTGGACCTGATCAGAAAATTGTACAAAGTCGAGCTAAGACGACTTCAATCGAGAGGGCCTGTGCATCGAAGTCGACTTCTCGTTGCCTGCGGAACGCGTTGTTCGCAGCCTCGACCGGATCATCGAGTGGTGCAGCAAACCCCAAGCCATTCGCGTCGACAACGGCCCAGAGTATATCAGCGGGACCTTGATGACATGGGCTGAGAAGCACGGTGTTCGACTTGAACACATCCAGCCAGGCAAACCCCAACAGAACGCTTATATCGAGCGTTACAATCGCACCGTCCGCGGCGAATGGCTGAGCCAAAACATCTTTGAAACCATTGAGGAGGCGCAGAACCAGGCAACACAATGGCTCTGGACTTACAACAACGTGCGACCCAACATGGGTATTGGCGGCATAACTCCCGCAATGAAACTGAAAACAGCTGCGTGAATTCTACAGCTGAGCCCCATTAAAAATGGGGGGATTACCATAACTCGTCTGAAATTGGGTGAATTTGTCCTTGGTGGCCCCCAATTCTAATTGTCAGTGTCACCTAATTCTTACAATCAGACGCTAGGCTTAGGGAGCAATTGGCGGGTCTGAATGCAGGTTTCTTAAGAATCATGTTGTCAGATTTAGCAAAATCTGCAAACTTTATTGCACACATGTGCAGTGGCACATTCATATCGATCCTGGGAGGTTACCTAATGATAGACCTGATACGAACTTCTGCATTGATCGGCGCGCTCGCCGTTCTTGCAGTCCCGGCTTTGGCCGAAGACGTCACAATTACTGTTTGGGCCGGTGGCTCTAATGACAGTGACAGCTACCGAATTGAATCGATTGAGATTGCTGCTGATATATTGGAACGCGAGGCTGCGATTTTGGGGGGTGAACTGAGCATCACCGTTGAGGGCAGGCGCGATTTCACTGGCTGGGATTAGTTCAAGCAAGGTATCACTCTTGGTGCCGAGGCTGGGACTGCACCAAACATCGTCGTCACCTCGCACCTCGATATCGCACCCTGGAGCCAAGCCGGGTACATTGTCGCAATAGAAGACTATGTAGACCTCGATTCTTGGCCGCTTAACAATGTTTACCCTAACTTGATGGAGATCGCGTCCTATGCTGGGACGCAATGGGGTGTCCCACAGGACGCGGAATCCCGCCCGTTCTTCTTCTGGCGCGATACGCTGACCCAGCTGGGCTACAGCGAAGATGACATCGACGCGCTGCCAGCCATGGTGGCCAACGGCGACTACACGCTAGCCAATGTTCTCGAAGACGCGACCAAAGCCGTCGAAATGGGCATTGTTGAGGAAGGCTACGGATTTTATCCGCGCCCGTCGAACGGCCCGGATTATGCGCAATTCTATCAGTCCTTCGGGGGGGAATTGCTTGACGCCGACAGCGGCAAGCTGGTGCTTGATACAACGGCGATGACCGAATTTTATCAGTTCTTTGTCGATGCTGTTGCTGCTGGCGTGACCCGCCAGAACCACATTGGTACCGATTGGAACCAGTGGTATACTGAAGTCGCTAACGGACGGGCGGCGTTCTGGCACGGTGGCACTTGGCACTTTGGTCGTTACGCACGTGAGGGCAACGATGATTTCTGGAATACCATTCAGTTCGCGCTGATCCCCGCAGGCAATGACGCCGGGCGTCCTAACACAATCACCCACCCACTGGTCTATCTGGTGATGAATCAAGAAGACGACCGTGTCGAAGAGATCGCGTCGCAACTCATCGCCATAGCGACTGAGCCGCGTCTCAACTCCTTGCATGCGATCCAATCCAATCACCTTGCTGTAACCAAGGCGCAGAGCAACATCAATCTGTACCAAGGTGACCGTTGGGCGTCTGAGGCGACTGAGGTGCTTTTGCCTTTCGCCACGTCCCAGCCGAACCACCTGCAGTATGGCGCATTTTCCGAGGCGATGTTCCGTGGGCTGGAAGCAGCATGGACTGGTGTCCAGACCCCAGTCGAAGCTGTGGCAGAGGTTGAGGCGCAGATGCGCGCCACTATTGGCGACGACCTGATCGTTCGTTGATTAATTAAATCGGCAGGGTGCGAACGATCGCACCCTGCCATCCTCATTTAAGGAAATAGCTGCGATGACGTCCCGAGTGCTGGGCATAGGATTTCTGACGCCTGCAATCTTTGCGGTTTCCATCTTCTTTCTGTTGCCGGTTTTGCTGACGGTCGTGTTCGCTTTCACGAATATGTCAACTTCGACTGGGATCATGGGGGGGGATTACCAGATCAATACCGAGCAGCTGCGCAATGTGTCTGAGACGGGCATTAGCGAAGGCTCTGTCGAACAGCTTGAAAACGCGGGGTTTCAGATCACCGATGCGGGTCTGACTGCGCTTGCGGATCAGTTCGATAACGATACGGCAGATGAGTTGCGCGAAGAGTTTCTTGGTGAGACCTTTACCGCCCGTCGTGATCTAGAGCGTTTGTTGCGCGGTCTGGATGATCCGATCCGCCAGACGCGAGATCGAAAGACCGCAGCAGAACTCTTTGCCGTGACGATTATCGGGGAACGTTACGACACCGCAGACCAATTTCGTGCAGCACTTGTCGAAACGAAAATTGATTCCACTGATCATGACGTCCTGACAGAATTTGCCTACACAGGCTGGACTTGGACAACCGATAATTTCAAGTTGTTGAAAGAATTGCCGTCGACCTTGCGGTTTGCTTCGAACACTGCGTTTTACGTGGTCTGCACGCTAGCATTCAACATCCTCTTTGGGCTCTTTCTGGCGCTCTCAACGTTTTACTTGCCAGCCACATCGGCGAACACGTTCCGTGCAATCTGGTTCCTGCCGCGGATCCTACCGCCGGTTCTCTATGTGCTGATGTGGAATTGGTTCACTTGGGACAATGGGTTTATCGCCACCGTAACCGGGTGGTTCGGCGTCGCGCCGCAGAACTGGATGATGCAGACCACAACCCGGGCGTGGACCGTGGTGATCCTGATCAATGGCTTTGTCGGTGCTTCACTGGGGATGATCCTGTTCTCATCGGCGATTAAGGCCATCCCTACTTCGATGCTTTATGCGTCAGAGGTAGACGGTGCTAACCGGTGGCAACAGGTGCGTTATATCATTCTGCCGCAGATGCGCTGGCCGATCCTGTTCATGACGTCGTATCAAACGCTTAGTTTGCTGACGTCGTTCGAATATATCCTACTTGCTACCGACGGCGGACCGGGCCGATCGACTGAGGTCTGGGCGCTGGCGGCTTTTCACACCGCGCTGAACAATTACGGCGGCAATCTGCAATACGGGTTGGGTGCGGCCTATGCGCTCGCACTTGTGTTCATCGGGATTGGGCTCTCTGCCCTTTATCTGAGGTTGTTCAATTTTAACGAGTTGCTTGCCAAGCCGAGGATTGAGCAATGACCTCGAATTCACGCGTCTGGCACCTTGTCCTGATCCTTGCGATATTTTCGACGCCTTTGGTAATCATGTATGTCTACCAGATCATTGACAGCATCGCGCAGCCCTATCCCGGGTCGCTGGTGCCTGGCGCAGTGGATCTGTCGAACTGGCGCTTTCTATGGGAACGGATAGATTCGGGGCGACCGTCGATTTGGGTTGTCACCTTCAACACGTTCCTATTTGCCAGCACGACGGCGTTTCTCGTAACATCGCTGTCTGCTACTGCGGGCTATGCGCTGTCGCGGCTGAACATGCCGGGACGGCCCTATTTTCTGGGTGGGCTGATCATTCTGCACGCCTTCCCGACGATCACATTGATCATTGCGATCTTTATTATCCTTCAGTTTCTTGGCCTCTTTGACACGCTTTTAGGGATCATCCTCGTCAAGGCGGCACTCGAATTGCCGTTTGGTGTGTGGATCATGAAGGGGTTCTACGACACGGTGCCTTGGGAAATCGAAATGGCGGGAGTTCAGGACGGAGCTAGCCGGTTGCGCGTTTGGTGGGAGCTTGTGCTGCCACAGGTCAAACCGGGACTTGCGGCCCTTTTGATCATATCGTTTCTATCAGGATGGTCGGAATTTATTCTGCCGCTGGTTCTGGCACCGGGATCTAGCACGCAAGTCTTGGCAACGTACATGAACGCGGTCATTCAGGATGACGCCACCGCTGATTTCGGGCTCTTCAAAGCGATCGGCATGTTTTATTCAATTCCAGTCATCGTTATCTATCTGGTTTTCCAGAAGCAGCTGATGAACATTTATGGCGGAGGCACCAAAGGCTAATGGAACTCAGACTCGACAAGTTCACCAAACGTTTCGGCGATACGACTGTTATCGAGGAGATGAACCTAACCGTCGCAAGTGGCGAAATGATCGCTCTTTTGGGGCCTTCTGGGTGCGGCAAATCCACAACGCTGTTTGCCGTATGTGGCATTCACAAGATGAGCGGCGGGCGCCTGTATTTTGGCGATCGTGACGTTACGACATTGCCCGCGCAGGAACGATCTGTTGGCGTCGTTTTTCAGAACTATGCGCTTTACCCACATATGACCGTAGAGCAGAATATTGGTTTTCCACTGAAGGTTCAGAGGATGGCCAAGGCTGAGATCAGAAAAGAAGTTGAGCGGCTTGCTGATCTTGTTCAGATTGGTGAGTTACTGGACCGGCGACCGGCCCAGCTATCAGGTGGGCAACAACAACGCGTTGCCTTGGCGCGTGCGATGATCCGCAAGCCGGATGTATTGTTGTTGGATGAACCACTTGCAAATCTAGATGCAAAACTTCGGCTGGAGATGCGGTCTGAAATCCGGCGCATTCAGCGCGAAACAGGTATCACAGCCATCCTTGTGACTCACGATCAGGTTGAGGCCATGTCTATGTGTGACCGGATCGCTCTGATGAAAGACGGTCAGATAGTCCAGCTCGACACGCCGGAACAGATGTATGGCAATCCAAGGTCGCAATTTGTTGCAGGTTTTCTGGGTAATCCGCCGATCTCCTTCCTTCCTGCCACTGCGGGTGAGGTGCTGTCGCTCACAAACAAGCAGTCGCTTGCCCGACCGTCAGGTTTAGCGGCGACCGGAGAGGTCGTTCTTGGCATTCGTCCCGAGCATTTCGGGCCGCAACATGGCCATGGATTGCAAGGCGAGGTTGTCTTTGTTGAGCCTCAGGGTCGTGAAGAATTGATAGACGTACGGTTGGATGGTGGCGGTGATATCCGTTCAATACTTCCTGCTGGCGAGCCAATTGAGCCAGGCCAACGCATCGATTGGGGGGTTGCCACCCAAAGCATACTTGCTTTCGCGCAAAACGGAGACAGGCTGTGACGAAGATCGAAATCCCTTCGCGCCCCTTTTCCATCGCGCATCGGGGGGCGTCGGCTTACGCGCCGGCCAACACGATGGCCGCCTTTCGCAAAGCGGCTGAGTTGGGTGCTGACATGTGGGAGGTCGATATCCGTATCTCGGCAGATGGTGTGCCGGTCGTCCATCATGACGCAACCTTGGCCAGCGGAGATGTGGTTTGCGAGACTTCGAGGGAGGCGTTGCGGGCCCAGATACCGGAGTGCCCTGATCTGAGCGAAGTGGTGGCTTTGGCGGCCGAGCTTGGGGCAGGTATCTATGCAGATATAAAGGATGCAGCGGCGGCGCTTCCGACGCTGCATCTGTTGCAGGATGGGGCAATCGCACCTGTGATTATTGGAGCCTTCAGTACCGACATAGTTCAGATGTTGAAGAAGGCTGGCAGCACCTATCCGATTGCTAGCCTCGTGCCGATCGGGGCAGACCCGCACATTCATGCAGCGGACGGCGACGTCATCCACCTATGTTGGGAGCATCTGCCAGCCCCCGAAGAGACCTTAACGCCAGAGCTTTTTGCGCGCGCCTTTCGCGACGGTAAGCAGGTAGTCCTGTGGCATGAAGAAGATCCGGCCCGCATGGCGGTCATTCGCACAAAGCCGGTCACAGGTATCTGCTCTGATATGCCCGAGCTGGTGAACCCGTTTTGCCCGCCATCCGAGTATCTTTTCGGCATTGTTTGTCATCGGGGAGCCAATTCAATTGCCCCGGAAAATACACTGCCTGCGCTTGAATGCGCTCTGGCCGCGGGGTTCTATTTCATAGAGTTGGATCTACACATTACGGCAGACGGTGAAATTGTCGTCATACACGACCCGATGCTCGACCGTACGACTGATGGCAAAGGACCCGTGACAGAACGCACACTTGCTGATCTTCGGGCGCTGGATGCTGGTGCTTGGTTTGATCCCTTTTTTGCAGGCACGCGCATCCCGACTCTGGAGGATGTTCTAGTCCTGTTGCAAAGATATGGCGGCCGCGCCTATCTTGAGCTTAAATCTGCGCCACCCGCCCCTGTGCTGGAACGGATTAAGCGGACAGGGCTGATTGACCGCGTCTTTTTTTGGTCTTTCAACAGAGAATTTCTTGTTACTCTAAGAAGACTTAGCACCTCTGCGCAGATCATGGCTCGCCGAGAGGATTATCCCTCGCTCGAAGAAACAATTGCGGATTTTGACGCGAATATTGTTGAGTTTAGGCCTACTGCATGCGCATTAGAAATTGCGTCGCTGCGGGGCAGCTCGGTGACGTCGATGGTGGCATACATGGGAGGGGATATTAAAATGTTTGCACATCTAATTGCCCTAAGGCCAGATTTGTTCAATCTTAATCAGCCTTTTGCCTTTGCCCGCGAAGTCGGCCGGGGGCACCGCCATGGCTAAGTCTGGCCACCGCAAGCCGACATCCTTCGATGTCGCCCGCTTGGCGGGCGTGTCCAGGTCTGCTGTATCTCGCGCCTTCACGCCGGGTGGTACGATTGCACCCACGACGCGCGAGAAGGTCACCAAGGCAGCGTCCGAGCTGGGATACCGTGTCAACTCGTTGGCGCGGGGTCTGCAACAGGACCATTCGGGAATCGTCGGACTCGTCGCGTCGCGTCTGGATACGCCGCTTCGGTCGCGACAGGTCAGGCTGTTGAGCGAAGCACTCACCCGCGAAGGTTTGAAGCCGATGCTCATCACGGCGGAACGGGCAGACAATGTCGACTCTCTGATCGAGTCACTGTTGGGATATAGTATTGCGGGTATGATTTTTACATCTGACAGCCCAACGCGTGCCTTGATTGAAGAGTGCGGGCGGCTTGGCCTGCCGGTGGTGCTAGTCAATCGCGCTGGCATGTCGAATTGGGGTGATCGGGTGGTGGCCGATAACGAAGAAGCCGGGCGGCTTGCCGCAAGGATCTTGATCGAGAGCGGCGCGACACACCTTGGCTGTCTCGTGCCCCGGAGTGGGACATTTTCGGTGTCGGGCAGGGCGACCGCTTTTTTGGAGGCCGCTGAACGGCAGGGCTTGCGGGCAAAGATTTTTTATTCCGCGGATCAGAGCTATGGTGACGCACGAGCAGAAATCAACGCATTGGGATCGGCGGTTATCGGCCGTCTCGATGGTTTGTTTTGCGCGACTGATCTTATGGCGCTCGGGGCGCTTGATGCGCTGAGATTGGATTTGGGGCTGACGGTTCCTGACCGGATGCAGGTTCTGGGTTTTGATGATATCGAGCAGGCCAGTTGGGGTTCCTATGACCTTTCGACCATTCGCCAAGACATCGAGACACAAACAGAAACTGTTGTGCGATTGCTTATAGAGCGGATTGCAGACAGCGGCCTTGCCAATAGGGTCGAACGACAGCCATTGGAAATAGTTTTGCGGGGCACTACACGCCATGATTGATGACCGTCTTGAAGCCGCGCTCGCTATGGCGCGCGAGGCCGGAGAGCTCGCGCAGAAGATGCGTGCAAACCCCGGTGATCTAAATACTACGATCAAGGGCCCGATGGACCTGGTCACCGCCGCCGATCACGCTGTCGAAGCGCTGCTTCGCCAGCGTATTCTGGCCTGTGAGCCTGGCGTTGCGGTTCTGGGTGAAGAAGGTGGACTTGAGGGTAATGGTCAGGACGTTTGGATCGTAGATCCAATAGACGGCACGGTCAATTTCTCACGTGGGATGCCAGATTGGGCGATTTCGATCGCCTGCTCAGATGGCAATGTCATCACGCACGGTGTGATCCATGCCCCCGACCTCAATTTAACGGCCTGGGCAAAGCGAGGTTGTGGCAGTTTCATTAACGGTCGCCAGATCGAATTCGGCGGCGTGGCTTCTCTAAGCCCCATGGTTGCTTTGGGCTATTCTTCCCGGTGCTCGCTGTCGGATTACTTGGATCGGATCGAGCGGCTATTGGATGTCGGCATCGAACACCGGCGTCATGGGGCTGCGACGATTTGTTTTCTGGGCGTATTGGCGGGCTGGTTTGACGCTTATCACGAACCTGCATTGAATATTTGGGATGCCGCTGCCGGTTTACTGCTGGTGGAAGAGGCGGGAGGAACTGTGTCGCACGATCCGATGGCGAGCTTTTTGGTGGCACCGTCTTATCTATTAGCGCACAATGAACAGCTTCCAGAATTAGCTGAGGTTCTTATGAGTGGGGTAAGGTAGAAGCTGCATGATAAAGGGTAAGCGTCCGGTGTGCCTGCCCTGACGGTTTGAAGGAGTGTTTGCTAAGTGTCCACTATCGATGATGGACATCTTGGATTCAAAGATCAAGTGCAACAGTTGATTTGAAGGCCTGGATTTCGTCGGCCATGGCTTCGGCGGGTGTTCTCCATCCGAGTGTTTTTCTCGGACGATTGTTCATCAATGCAGCGACGTCGTTGAGCCACGTTTGGCTGGCGCCGCTGAGGTCACTACCCTTTGGCATGTACTGACGCAGCAGGCCGTTGGTGTTCTCGTTACTGCCGCGTTGCCAGGGCGCGTGTGGATCGCAGAACCAGATGTCGATTTTCAAGCGTCGCGCCAATTCGGGGTGGCAGGCCATTTCAGACCCACGGTCGTAGGTCATGCTCTTGCGCAATGCAGCAGGCAATCGTTTCATCTGCCGCGTGAAGCTGTCGAGCGCCGCTTCAGGGAGTATCCGAAACTCTGTGTATGAGGCTTAGCCCATGCAGTTTTGACGGGTCATTTATTGAACCGTTCTGGGTATAGGATAGCGAACTGGTTTCGTGCGGCAACCCACTCTCTGACGCAGCGGCCTGCTTTCTCGAAGTTGCGTATTGCCAGGTAGATGAGCTTTGTCGCGGCCTCGTCGGTTGGGAAGCTGCCGCGCGTTTTTGTGGTTTTGCGAATGACCCGGTTTAGGCTTTCAATAGCATTGGTTGTGTAGATGATTTTGCGCACGGCCGGTGGGAAGGCGAAAAATGGAATGACCTCCTGCCATGCGCGCCGCCATGACGGTGCAATTGAGGGGTATTTCTGCCCCCATTCGGCTTCGAAATCGGCAAGGGCCTTTTCAGCCTCGACGTCATCGGTGGCTTGATAAACCCGCTTGAGATCTTTGGCGACATTCTTGCGGTCTTTCCACCCGCAGAAGTTCAGGGAATGGCGCACCAGATGCACAATACAGGTTTGGACGGTTGTATCCGGGAACGCGGCATTGATGGCGTCTGGGAAGCCTTTGAGGCCGTCTGTTACCCGGCAGGCGATTTGTGAAACAAATCTGCCGAGAGGGCACAACGGCGATCAGGATATCTTCTACGCCCCGATTGCGCAGATTGTTCATCACCGAGAGCCAGAACTTGGCCCCTCACTGACCGGCAGGGCATTTGTAAAATGCCCGAGAGGGGCATTGTTGGCGATCCACAGCCCCAGCACCTCGCGTTCGCCGTCACTGTTGACGCCCAGAGCCACGTAAACGGCCTTGTTCTTGACCTGACGGCTTTCCGCGTCGCGGATTTTGACGCGTAGGGCGTCGAGGAAAACAATCGGATACATTGGCTCCAGGGCGCGGTTTTGCCAGTCAGATACCTCCTCCAGAACGGCGTCGGTCACGCGGCTCACCAGATCGGCAGAAACCTTCAGGCCATAAACCTCCTCAAGATGAGCGCGGATGTCACGGGTGGAAAGGCCAGCGGCGTAGAGCCCCCCTCTCGGCAGATTGCTTTGCAATCGCCTGCCGGGCAATGAATGATCTTGTCATCCATGCCATCAATCCGGGTCTGACCCTTCTTGATCAACTCAGGCTCAAAACTGCAGTCCATTGCCCGGCAGTCGAAACGCAGTTTCGATGAGAGGGGCGGTCACGAGGCACATCAATTGGCAGCGCCCCATCATTGCCCTTCAGCGTTTTGCGCGTCGTGCCATTGCGCCGATTGCTTTGATGATCTGCTGGTTGGGTCTCCGGCTCATAGCCCAGATGCTCGGTCAGCTCAGCACCCAGCATCCGTTCCATCAAGCGAACCTTCAGTTCCGTCATCAGGCCCTGGTTGCCAAGCAGATCGTCCGCGTTCTCAACGCCGCTCAGCAGCTCGTCTAATACTTCCTTGGATATCGTCATTGTCATCATGCTCCTTCAGTTTGGAAGCATGGGCCAAATTACTCATACACAGAAGATCGGAC
>Ga0307939_1000780_pt1 | contig 17246 bp, 15 predicted proteins | sample OrgLakmetagen122_FD_201844 | JGI IMG/M metagenome (GOLD analysis project Ga0307939, IMG submission 201844) | Saline water microbial communities from Organic Lake, Antarctica - #122 | ecosystem: Environmental > Aquatic > Non-marine Saline and Alkaline > Saline | place: Antarctica: Organic Lake... | reverse complement strand
AAAAGCAAACATTTAACAACTGATTTTATCCGTAATGTACATTACGCATATTACGGATAAATCAATCAATCAATAAAATCAATCATTTATAAACCATTTTTTTAAGTCTTCTCTATAAGTAAAGTCAATTTTATGATACTTCAAATAAATATTAATTAAGGATTTTGTATTCCGAGAGTGAAAAAATTTCTCATTTTTTAGTGTATTCCCGTTACTACTATAATTACGCAAAAATTCGTCTACATTAAACCCGTCTATTTTATTTTGTCGGACGATTTCAAAAATCCGTTCAAACTCATTTAATTTTACATCATTATTAAAATTAGCTTTGAAGTTGTCGGCTTTTTTATCGTATCGAGGTGCTTCAAGTCCAAACTCTAAGTAAGAAGCTACACAAACGAAAGCAAAATTATAAAACTCATTCCATTGCTCAGCGTTCCAGTCTTCAAATAAAGTCTGTTTAAATACATCTTTAGGTGTCCTATTCTGATTGAAGTAGTCCGTAAGCTTAAACTCAATAAAACGCCTATTTGTAGAAGCTTGTTTTTCGTCATAGCGAATTGCCCAGTTTGTTGTAATTAAAAATTTAGTGGATTCATTAAATTTGATTTCTCGGCTCGCTTTGCCTTTTGGTTCTACACTTATCCCGCCTACTACATTAGTGTATAAATCGTCATAATTAAAAGAAGCGGGAACGTCGTCAATAACGTATAATTTGTAAGATTCGTCAAGGTCTGCAAACCTATGGCGGTAACTTCCGTCAAACTCATTCCCGCCCTTAATGATTGTTTTTTGAACTTCCGACGTCCCTTTCGCTATTAGAGTTTTACCACGCCCGCCATTCCTACTTAAGTCGTCGGCGTCGTGGTCTGATAAGATTATCGACGGGCTAAACGATTGATTTTTGTAGGTGTGTATCAAATAACCAAACATTCTAAAAAATTGAAATTGTGTTTGTTTTTCTGATTCTGTAAGAACTTCTTTTACTGGGTCTTTGTTTGTCGCTACCATAGTTAAAAACCTCTCAAAATCTGATATTTTAGGGGCTTCTATAAATTTGAAGTTTCTTTTTTGTGTATTGTGTTCGGGAAAAAATCCGTTTACTTCTTTGTATTGTTTAATTTCAATTTTCTCTTTGCCTTGTTTATAGAAAACAAAACCATTTTTAAAAGGAACGCCAAAACTATCAATATCGTCTCGGTAGTAAAGAAGTGGAACGGGGTCAAGTAAACAAAAACTTTCTCGTATGTCTTTGTTATTGTCTTTTGCGATTTTATTTTCAACATCTGAGGAATCGACTTCATTAATTTTACTTTTTAAAAATGATACGGTGTTTGTCCTATAATTAAAAGGTTTTACGACGTTGTTACTATCTTTAAATAGTGTGATATTGTCGTCGTCTTTTATTGAAACTCGTTTAAAATTCTCTTGTTCAAAAAACTCTTTGTATTGTACTGGTGAAGTCAATACTTTGCCGTTCCCGTCAACTGTATAAAACAATTTTTTTGTATTAATAACTTCGGGCGGTGCTAAAACTGATTTTTTGAATTTAACGACGTCAAGTTCTGTAAATTCTATTTTTGTTTTAGCATCTACAAAAACAGCATCGTGAAGACGAACAAACGTTTTTATATTATTAACTTCAATAAATTTTTCAATATATTTCTTTTCGTATTTGCTGAGGTCTTCAAACATTTGCCCCTGGTTGTTAAACCTTTTTTCTGTGACAACTTCATTTACTCGATTCCCATAAACGGGTTTTAATGTTTGCCTTATGTCTTCAATTTTAGGATTGTTTTTAGCGTCCCTATGCAAGTTTAAAGCCGTATTAAATCGTTTCTTATCTATTGAAGTATAAACGTCTTCTTTGCGGTTTATTTTAAGCTCCATATCTATAAAAGTCGGGTAGGCTCTCGATATATCGTATTGAACTAAGTTTAACGACTTTGGTAACATACCACGCAAAGGGCGGGTTAATTTAGTCATAGGATTGTACTCTCGACTATTTACAAGCTTAACTTTGAAAAGGACGTCCATTGCTTTAGGGTCGTAAACATCGTTAAACTTTAGAAGCATAAACAATACATAAGTACGCCATACATCGACCGAAAACGGCGTGTATTTAGGGTCTTTGTCTATCTTTTCGTAAAGTTCGCAAAGTAGGCTTAAATCGTGCTTAAAATACTTATCGTCAAGTCGTCGCCCCTCTTTGTAACTATTCAAATATTTATAATAGTCATTTTCATTAAGTGGGTTTGAATTTACATACTGCAAGAACTCAATCATTACACTATCAAATTTTGAACGTCTGTTTTTTGTAGTGCTTTTATTTATTGCATCTGTTAGCGTAAACACTTCCTTACGGCTTTTTACGGCTTGTTCGATTTTGTCCGTAAATCCCAAAATCCAGTCATTAATAAAATCTTCTAAACTGGGTTGATTTTTATTCTCCATTTTAAAACATTTTAAGTTGATTCGACTTAGGGAACTGGTTCGGGTCGGTGGTCAAAAATCCCGCTCGGTGTTTAGATACTTCACATAAACCTTTTTTAACTTCAGCAATATTGTCGTATTGTCTCATTTTACGAACGTATCTACAAATATTAGCTCTAAGTATGCCAGTCTCATTTGAGACCATTAGCATAGTTTTAGGGGCTTCATAAAACGATTTAAAAACTCGCTTTGTCTGTGTTAAAACCTTATCTTTGCTTTGATTACCAGTCAAAGTATTTTTAAGGCTATTTGTATTTTTTGTACTCATAGCCTTATTTTTTTAATTGTCTAACTTCGGTTAAACTTTCAATCAATTGGCTTCTCTTAAAATAACGGCGTTTACCAATTCCATAAGGTTTAATTTTCCCTTTTTTAGCCCATAAATAAAGTGTAGATACATCGACTTGTAGGAACTCAGCCGTTTGCTCTCTAGTTAGTAGTTCGTCGTCGGCTTCTTTGCTTAGAAACTCTTTTTTGAATTTGTTTAAGTTTTCGCTTATTTGGTCATTAATAAGCTTCGCCAGTTCGTTGGCTGTGATTTGTACAAATTGTACTGGTTGTGCATTACTCATTTTACTATAATTTAAAATTATAGTTCAAAAGTATTAAGTAAATCCACTTAAAAAGTTGTAAATCAATTGATTATAGTTGATAATCAAGCATAATCAATAATCAAACTTGTTTTAAGATTGTATTGAGTTGTCTTTTCATTTGCTTAAATTCAACTTGGTCTCGGTGTTTGTAAACTAGTATTTTACCCTCTGTATTATTTTTTTGTTGAAATTCATTTAAACCTGAGTAAGTCTCAGTATTAAATAGGTTTGAAAAATCTTTCGGGCTTTGTCCTTTTTTGTTTCCTTTGAAAACATTTAAAACTTCAAATTCATTATAAAGTAAATCAATGAATATTGCGGATTTTTTAGAATTAAAACCTTTAGAGAACTCTTTTAATTTTTTGATTTGTAAAGAAGTTGTTTTTTCAATAAAGAAGTCTTTAAATTCCATTTGTTTTTTGTCTTGTTTGTGGTAGTCGGGCTTATAGTTTTCTTTTAAGGATTCTTTTTTGTCGAAGGCTTCAACTTCTTTTTTTAATATGGTCTTATCTTTTATGAAGTCTATAAACGAGTGTAAAATTCCGTTTAGATACCCATCTTTATAAAAATTAACATGATTAAATAAAATAGGCTTATTTCTTTTGTATTGGTCTAAGGTTATTTTTTGAGTTTGAAGTCCATATTCGTTATAAAACAAGTCGTCAATAAATACTTTTTTCAAGTTGTCAGGGTTTAAAATATACATTTGTTTATAAGTTGGCTCTAAATCCTTTTTAAAGTAATTTAAGCCCTCTTTATGTCCTTTTTTGAAGCATTCTAGTAAGTGTCGGGATATTTCTTTTTGGCTTGGTTCGTCTTTTTGTTTTTTGAAATTTTCAATCTCTATTTGACTGAGTGTTGTTTTATCTTTTTTTGAAATTGCTTTTACGTTTTCGACTTTAATTTTTAAAGATTTGTCGGGGTGTGTATTAAAACCAACAATTATAATTTCGTTTATGAACGGGTTTAAAATCTGATATTTTATTGGGTTGCCGTTTTGGTCTTTGTCATTTATAATTGTAGTAAAAGCATAGTTTTTAGTTGTTAATAAAGAAGTATCGTATTTAACATATTTGTAAAAATTAAAGTCTAACCAAAATAAATTATCATTATTTTGGTTGTAGGGCTTTATCCTGAGTGTATTTAGTTTCCTTTTGTCTTTACTGTAATATTTAAATATGTCAATAGCAATTTCGTCGAGGTTTCTAAAATGCATATCTAAGTCAAAAAAATCCCATTTGTTTGTTCCATTTCTAAACTCTAAATATTTACTTTCATATTCAATAATGATATAGAGGTCTTTGGGTTCGGTGTTTTCTTTTAATTGGACTATGTCGTCATCATAGCAATATACTTTTTTTTGTTGGTCATCTATAAAGACTTCATATTCTTTGCCCTTTGCTTTTATTATACTTGTGATTTCGCTTTGATATTCGTCACGTTTATTTTTAATCTCATTGTCTAGTTTTTTGTATTTTACTTGGTCGTAGTAATTGTTTCCTTTGTGTTTATTTCGTAAAGTAACTAATTCAAATATCTGTTTTACTCTTACATTGTATTGTCTGTAATGTTCTATATTCGAGTGTAGAAAATCTATAAAAGAAAATAGATTATTTATTTTAGTTGGTATCATAAAGTTGAGGTTTAAAGGGCGTTAAAATAGTCTGATACTTCAAGGGCTAAATCTTTATTACTCTTACCTATGTAGTTTAAAAACATTGTTTCGGTACTATGTCCAGTAATATAAATTAAATAGGTAGTCGGTATTTTGCCATAAAAGTTGGTAGCAAAAGAACGTCTCCCAACGTGGGAACTTATTAACTCGTGTTTAGGATAAACGTCTGTTTGGTATCTGTAAACGGGTTCTTTTTTTGTTCCTATGTTTATAGACTTTCGTCCTTTGGTTGGTGTGCTAACCTCAGCCAGTTCGCAAACTTCTTTTAAATATTTGTTATAGTGTTGGTCGGCTAGTCTTTTAGGAAACGCCCCGCCGTTGGCTTCAATTATTTCTAGTACTTTTTTGTGTACTGGTATTGTCATTATTTTACCCGTTTTCTTTTGTGTGAACTCGATTAAGTGTTTATCGTTTTCGGTTCTTATCATATCGGTTTTAAATCTCAAAAAATCTGAAACACGTTGTCCAGTATAATAACTAATCAAAAGCCAGTCTTTAGTGGTGTTTAGTTCGTCGCTTTTAAATTCCTTTTTTTCAATTTGTTCAAGTTCAGCGGGTGTTAAATATATCTTTGGGGTTGTTTCGCCTTTTACGTTTAGTTTGTCTAATTGTGGACTAACTTCTAGCCCGTTATATTTTGCGTGGTTGCAAAGTTGTTTTAAAAAACCAAATTGTTTTCTTATGTAGTTTTGTGAGTAGTTGTTTTCTAGTAAAAAAGAAACAAACAGATTTTTGAAGCTTTCGTTTACGTCTTTTATTTTATACTGAGTTTCTTTGTCGTCTTCAAGTGCTTCTAGTTTAAGTTTTAAGGCTTGGAACTTAAATTTCAAATGTTGTTTGATTTCACTTTCTCGGACTTCTAAATAAAAATTTATGTAGTCTATTAATTCGGTCGGGGCTTGGTTATCGGACTTGTAAAAGTCTTTTATGATTGCGGGAAGCCATTCTTTTTGGTTTGGCTTGTCTTTGTTTATTTCAGCATCAAAAGCCTTTAAAATGTACGTTTGTAGTTTTGATAAGTTTGCTTTGAGTTCAAGTACTTCGTCTCTTAGTTCAGCATCGTCAATACGTTTAGCATCAAATTTTTGCCATACTTCTGAGGTGGTTTGTACTGGGGTTTTTGCAGTACTTACAAAGTTTTCTTTGTTTATACTAAATCTAAGCTTTGCAGTTAAATAGGCTTGTTCTTTTTTACTTCTGTAATAAAAATTAATAGTTGCCATTGATATTGGTTTTAATTAGTACGTTTTAGACAATACCAAAGATAATGTTTTTGTTCTATTATTGTTCTATTTTAGTCGTCTTTGTTCGATTTATTTCAACCTAATTCAATGTACTGTTTTATAAAAGCTTATATTTGTTGAGGTTTAGCGTTATTGTTTGTTTTGGTTGTGGTTTGTTCGGGTTCGATATTCTCCACTTTATAAAACCCAACCATAAGATAATCAAAGGTTGGGTTTTCTTATGTTTTAATTTGCAAAAAGTCAATCAAAACATCGTTTTTGATTAAATAGCAGCATTGCTTATAGCTTAGTGTTGGCGTGCATTTATAGAAAAATCACAACATTAAACAAAAAATAAGCTGTAATTGATATTTTAGAAATAGATGACCCTATATCATTTCCGCAAAAAAGTGATGACGACCAGTAAGAAAAAAATTAAGTTTGTCAGAAATAATAAAACTCATTTATAGGAAACCTCATGAAAAAAGTATTTCAAAAAATAAAGAAGTTAATTCCGAGAACAACAAAATATTTTTTTGATTTTCTTGTAGTTTTTATTGGAGTTTTTCTCGCATTTTGGTTAAACGCAAGAAAAGAAGAAGAGAACAATAAAGAAGAACAAATTCAGATTTATCGAGCAATTTTTGAAGACTTTAATGCATTTCATCTTTCAGGTCAGAGACAGTTTGACAAAGGTTTTATTAATCTCTTTGAAAATCATAAAAACAAACTTGATAGCCTTGTGGCTATAAAAGAAATACCCGCTAACATTCGGTTTTATGGAGATTACTGGCACTTAGAAATTATTAATTCTCTAGTAGAAAGCGGCCGTTTGTCGAATATGGATCCAAAAGTATTTAAAGGTGTTGCAGGATTTCACTCTTCACACCTGATGTTTTTGGATGAAATTGAAAGTTTCAATGAAAAATACGAGAAATATATAACAGCCAACTATGAAAATGGAATGGACTCTTTTTACAAGCCAAATTCTAAAGAACTGAAAGAGAGATACAAAATACCGTTTAAACACTTAGATCGTATCATAAGTTTGGCTGAAATGCTTGTTGATGGAGCGGAAAATGCTAAAAATCAGCTTGTTGATGAATTTGATTTTCAGTAAAAAACGACACGCTAACTGCGCATGACAAATATGGCGAGATTTGTGATTGAAACCAGAGTTTTGTGTATTTTAGAAACTAAAGGTCTAACCGAAAAACTTGTGTATTTTAAGTCGCCACTTATGTTATGCAATGACTATTAAGCAATCCTGCTTTTTTCTTTTAGTAGATATTGAAATTCAAATTCCTGAGTGTAGACGTTTTTGAATTCATAGTCCGCATAGTAAATCGGCATATGATACCTTTTTAAGACTACGTATTGAAATTTAGATGTAAAGAAAAATGTTTTTCAGTTGCAAATAGATTTTCAAATAAACTTGGTTTAAAATAGAAAATCAACCACATCCTCCATTTTAGCAACCCGAATCAATTGAATGTTGTACCTGCTTTTTGGTAATTTACTTTCCTTAGCAATTAAGATACTTTCAAATCCCAGTTTTTCAGCTTCTAAAATACGTTGTTCAACTCTGCTTACTGGTCTAATTTCTCCTGCTAAACCTATTTCAGCAGCAAAGCAGCAACTTCTAGATATGGCAACATCTTCGTTAGAAGATAAAATGGCTGCCACAACGGCTAAATCCAAAGCAGGATCGTCTATACTAATTCCACCAGTTATATTCAAAAAAACATCTTTTGCACCTAATCGAAATCCAGCTCTTTTTTCTAATACGGCTAAAAGCATGTTTAAACGCTTGGCATTGTATCCGGTTGTAGAGCGTTGTGGTGTTCCGTATACAGCAGAGCTTACCAAGGCTTGAATTTCAACCATAAGTGGACGCATTCCTTCTAATGTAGCTGCAATGGCTGTGCCGCTAAGGCTTTCGTTACCTTGAGAAATCAATAATTCAGATGGATTACTTACTTGGCGTAAACCTTGATGATGCATTTCGTATATGCCCAATTCGTGGGTAGAGCCAAATCTATTTTTATGTGCTCTTAGAATTCGATATACGTGGTTTCGGTCTCCTTCAAATTGCAGCACACAATCCACCATGTGTTCTAAGACTTTTGGGCCGGCAATGCTCCCTTCTTTGGTGATATGGCCTATTAATAAAACCGGAGTGTTTGTTTCTTTTGCATATTTAATTAGCTCTGATGTACATTCTCTAATTTGTGAAACGCTACCAGGAGAACTTTCTACATAGTCTGTATGTAAAGTTTGTATGGAATCTATAATTACAATTTCAGGTTGCATACTTTCTGCATGCTTAAAAATATGTTGCGTTTTGGTTTCAGAAAGAATATAACAGTTGTCGCTTTGTGTAGTGATGCGCTCTGCTCTCATTTTAATTTGTTGTAAACTTTCCTCTCCAGAAACATACAAGGTTTTGTAGGGGAGTTGTAAACTTACCTGAAGCAATAAAGTACTTTTACCAATGCCTGGTTCACCACCTAATAAAATTAAAGAACCCGGAACAATACCTCCTCCAAGCACCCGATTCAATTCTTGGTCATGTGTGACTAAGCGCTGTTCTTTCGTTGCTTTTATGTCATTTATTTTCTCAGGTTTGGCAATTCTTTTTGGGACACTCGTTGTATTCCAAGAGGTTTTATCTTCTTTGGTAATTACTTCTTCTACTAGCGTGTTCCACTCTTTGCAAGCATTGCATTGGCCTTGCCATTTGGCATATTGTGCACCACAACTTTGACAAAAATAAGCTACTTTTTTTTTCGGCATAATTTAGTATCCAAACACTTCTTTAATTTCATTTGCTCTCATGAGCATCAATTCTTTAGTTAACTGTCCAACTTCTTCATAATCATATGCATATTGGTAATATTCCATGGCTTTTTTAGGTTTTCCCGTTTCTTGGTAATACCTCGCTAGAAAGTAGGAACTCAAAAGTGTTTCTGGTTGGTGCTCTTTTGCAAGTTTGGATAGTTGCTTGTATTCATCCCAAATCTCTTTTTCTTCAATTGCTCTAGATACAAACATTAAATCATTTATACGCATATCTATTTTGTAGTTATAAAAATTGGCAATATCAAAATACTTATCTTCTAAATATTCCACAGGAGATTCTAGCGAAATTATATTTTGTTGATATTCTGATGGAGTAATAGGCTTAAAAACGGCAAAAATATGTTCTAAGGAATTAGCAACCCCTTGACTTACCGATGTAAAGTGAGTTGCATCTTTGTGTTTATCTGCCAGAAAAAACAAGCCTGGATTTGCAATAGAATCTCCTTCAGCTGCAAGTTGCTCCATTTCTTTTAATGGTCTTGCAGGTTCGTTTTCGCTAAAGCCGTGGTAATACCAAGTCGCTTTTTCTACTTTCTTTAAAGCGTTGATAATCCTAGGTTGCATTTCAGGACTATAAAACGGACTAAAATTTATATAGGCTTGAAAAAGAGGATCTTCTTTTAGTAAAAAAAAGTTAGTAAAGTTGGCACTTTTTCCGTGTCCAGCAATGATTCTTAACGGAGTGGTTCGGTAGTTTTTTTCGATAAAGGTGGTTAATTCCAATTCAACAAAATCAAAAAAGGCCAATCCGTTTTTAAAAGGCAAATAATTTTCACCTCCAACTTCTAGGTCGCTATTTCGGCTTCCTTTTTGCATAACACCAACGACAATAGTCTCGGGGATTTCTTCCCAATAGCTCAAATAATCAACCATTCCACCTATGGGTTCAAATAAATAATCAGCATCTAAAACTAAAATTAGGGGATATTCTTTTTTGGAATCCTTCTCGTAAGAACGAGGTAATTGAACCTTGATTTGTCTCTTTTCTTCCAAAAAATCTGAACTAACTTCAACGTATTGATGCTGTGCGTTTGCAAACATTCCAAATAAGATACTACAAAGTGAAGTCCAAATAATTTTATACATGCTTTTCAGTTTTAGATAAATTAGGCAACTAATTTACTCAAAAATTTGGTTCTTGTTATAAACTGGAAGTAAGATTGCAGAAACAATTCCTATAACAACCGTCATAGCAGTTTGGCTTGACCATAATATCCAACCAAAAGCTTCTCCAGAAACTTTTTCTATGCCGTAAATTTGTAACACAACTCCTATTGAAATCGGGAAAATGCCAATTCCGCCACTGGTCAAAGACATGGAGAATGTACCTACAATAAAAGCAACCAATAGCGGTCCGAAACCAAGGTCATCTAATTCGGGTATACTATATTTCACCACCATAAATACACAGATGTATAAACCCCAAATGAAAATCGTATAGAGTATAAAAGGGAACTTGTACTTCATGTGTAGTATGCTTTGCATGCCTTCCCATAAACCTTCAAAAAAATTCCTAATTTTAATTACCAACGGATGATTAGAAATACGCAATATTTTCAAAAAAAGAAAAAATAACCCAATGAGTACTACTAAAATAAATAAACTCATGAACGGATTGATTTGGTAGGTAGTAAACAAGTCCAATAATTCTTTAGATTGGTAAAGTAAGGCAACACCAATGATAATCAGGAGCATAACTAAATCTATTATACGCTCGCTTACAATGGTGCCAAATGATTTTTGGAAACTTACATCCTCATAAGTAGCTAAACTTGCTCCACGTAAAATTTCTCCTGAACGAGGAATGCCAAGATTGCTGAGGTAACCAAACATAATGGCAAAAAAACTATTGAGCACTCTTGGTTTACAACCCAAAGGCAACAAAGTATATTTCCATCGCAAAGCCCTTAGCCAATGAGAAAGCAAGCCTAAACCTACAGAAATACTAACCCAAAATGGGTCTGCATTGATAATGGTGTGCCATATTTGCAAGCGTTCTGCTGCTGAAGCAGAAGTGATGGAGTAGGTTACAAAAAAAAAACCTAAGAGAATGGGAATGGCAATTTTAGCTGCCTTTTTTGGGCTTAATTTAGCCATATTTAGGTCAATAAGTTATTGGCTTCATTAGGAAATACCAATGCAGGTTTAAATTGTTTTGCTTCTTCAAGTTCTAACATTGCATAAGTCATAAGGATTAAAACATCACCCGGAGCTACTTTTCTTGCTGCTGCACCATTTAAGGTGATTTCTCCGCTGTTTCGTGGCCCAGGGATGGCATAGGTTTCCAGTCGTTCTCCATTGGTGTTGTTAACTACTTGAACTTTTTCTCCTTCAATGATGTTGGCTGCATCCATCAAATCTTCATCAATGGTTATGCTACCAATATAGTTTAAGTCTGCACCGGTAACTTTTACGCGATGAATTTTAGATTTTACTACGTGTACGTACATAATTAGTAATTAAGAGCGAGGTTGTCTATTAAGCGAACTCGGTTTACATAAGCTGCTATAAAGGCTCGGTAAGGGGTGTCTTTTTTAAGGGTTTCGGTTGGTACTAAATGTTCTACATCTGCTATTTCAAAATATTCCAAATCAAAATCTGGATGAGCTTCAAAAATACTATTTATTTTGGCTTTAATCTCTGGAATACTCAATTTATCTAAATTGGTTTTTGCGGTTTGTAAAGCACGATAAATAATAGCGGCACTTTGTTTTTGTTCTTCAGTTAAAAGCTCATTTCTAGAGCTTTTTGCTAAGCCGTTATCATGCCGTTCCGTTGCACAGCCAATCACTTGAACAGGTTGTTTAGTAAGTTCAACTAACCTTTGAATTACCCTTAACTGTTGAAAATCTTTTTCGCCAAAAAAAGCGTAATCAGGTTGTACCGCTTCAAACAATCGTTTTACTACTGTACCAACACCATTAAAATGTCCTGTCCTGTATTCTCCTTCCATAAAAATAGTAATGCTTCCAAAGTCAAAAGTTTCTGCGCTGACTTTTTCTCCATAAATTTCGCTAACTTCTGGAGCAAATACAATCGTGTTAGGGTAGCTTTCGTGAATTTGAGCCAGGTCTTTTTCTAAATTTCGAGGATATTTTTCTAAATCAGTTGCATTATTAAATTGGGTAGGATTCACAAAAATACTCACTACAACTTGCTCGCAATATTCCTCAGCCTGCCCAATAAGTGCCAAGTGACCCGAGTGCAATGCACCCATTGTTGGGACTAATCCTATTTTTTGAGATTTCGAAGAAACTGATTTTAGCTCACTTTGTAGCTTAGAAGTTTGATAAACTAACACATGTCTTTTTTAGAAATTGACTGCAAAACTAATATTTTAGCATCAATCCGCATAAATTTTTGTAAATTTGCACGTTTTTTATACATAACTTTTAATCTTAAGTCTTTCTTATGAATGATAAGCGCATACTATACGTATCTTCTGAAGTTATTCCATACTTACCTGAAAATCAAATGTCTACCATGTCTTTTGAAGCCCCAAAAATGGTGAATGCCATGGGTGGTCAAACACGTATTTTTATGCCTAGATTTGGCAATATTAATGAACGAAGACACCAATTGCATGAAGTAATTCGTTTGTCAGGTATGAATTTGGTTATTAACGACTTAGATATGCCTCTTATCATTAAAGTGGCTTCCATACCAAAAGAACGTATGCAAGTATACTTTATAGATAATGAAGATTATTTTAAAAGAAAAGCAACTTACAGCGATGAAGACGGAATTCTATTTGATGATAATGACGAGCGAGCTATTTTCTTTGCTAAGGGTGTAATCGAAACCGTTAAAAAATTGAATTGGGCACCAGATATCATTCATGTAAATGGATGGCTGTCTTCTTTAATTCCTTTGTATTTGAAAAATTATTACGGTAACGAACCTTTGTTTAAAGAAGCAAAAATAGTTACCTCTGTATACAATCAAAGCTTTGAAGGTGCGTTAAATGATGACATGATTAAAAAAGTTTTGTTTGATGGTATAGAAGATGAAACGGTAGAAGAGCTTAAAAATCCTACCTATGAAGGGTTGATGAAAATTGCGATTCAAAATTCTGATGCCATTATTTTAGGAGATGAAGATTTACCTGAAAATCTTGTGAAATGTATAGAAGCACAGGATGTTCCAATTTTACCCTATGTTGCCAAAGAAGAATTTTCTAATGTATATCAAAACTTTTACCTCAAAGATGTTTTAAACGAAGAAGTTGAATAGCAATGAATATGCATAATAAAAAGTATTTCAAATTAATTTTTGTAGTGAGTGTTTTAGTTTCAATTTGGTCATGTGATGACGATTTTATTGAAACTGGAAGCGGATTGATCAATACCATAGAACTCCCTCCTCTCTACGAAACAGATAATGTTATCGCGTACTCTAAACGTGTAAATAGGGTGCAAACCAATAACCTAAATGTGTATACACTTGCAGATTTTCAAGATCCTGCTTTTGGAAACTTTAAAAGTAGTTTGCTTACTCAGGTTTTGTTAAGCAATCCAAATAACGACTTTGGCACTGACCCAGTTTTAGATAGTGTGGTCTTGACCTTACCTTTTTTTAGTAGACAAACCGATACTGATATTTTTACCTTAGATTCAGTGAGTGGTAATGGCGAATTTCGCATCAAAGTGTTTAGATCTAACCATTTACTTAGAAGCTTCAGCCCAGGGGAAAATGGAGAATTCGACGAAAACCAGATTTATTATTCAGATGACCTACCTGTTTTTCAACCCAATATAGCAACCGAACCTATTGCAGAAGCCGGCCCTTTTAGTTTTGAGGAGGATTTTACAGAAAGCATAGAATTGGTTCAGGGTTTAGGAGAACAAAGTTCAGATACCTTAACTTTAAGTCCTCGAATTAGAATTCAACTACCCGTACCGCTTTTTCAAGAATTGATTTTAGATAAAATAGGAGAGCCAGAATTAGTAAGTAATGCTTTTTTTGTAAACTTTTTTAGAGGCTTACATATTGTAATGGAAAATGCAGGTGGTGAAGGAGCTTCTGCCGCATTTAATCTATTGCAAGAAGATGCCAATATCACTTTGCACTACAATACCCAAAGACCTTTACCAGTAACGGAAGAAGATCCAGAAGAAGAGTTTGAAACCGTTTACAATAGATTTAGACTCGCCTTTAACGGAATTAAAGTAAATCTTTTTGAAGATGAATTTAATGTAGATGCAAGTAATCCTAACTTAGTGGAGGGTGATGAAAATTTATATCTAAAAGGAGGCGCTGGCTTTTTTACAGAGGTAGAATTGTTTTCTGGTCCAGATAGTGATGGCGATGGAGTTTCAGATGAATTGCAAGACCTAAGAGATAGAGAATTACTCATAAACGAAGCAAATCTTGAGTTTTTTGTGAATGAAGAAATAGTTAATTCCAAAAGCAATTACGTAAACCGCATCATACTTTTCAATATTGAAGACAACGCAATTCTTGTAGATTATGAACGAGACCGAACTGCTGATGATAATCCTAATTCTTCTAGAAGAAGCCACTTAGGACCATTAACCAATACGGAAGGAGTAGGGAGGAGTTATCGTTTACGCATAACAGACCATTTAAATAGAGTGATTAACTCAGATTCTATCAACGTTAAACTAGGTTTAATGATTACCGAAAATGTAAATTCTACAATCCAGATTGAAGCAGAATCCAATACTTCTGAAATCGAGGAGATCTTTAGACCAAGTGTTCAATTTACAAAAGGAACTGTACTTCATGGAAGCAATAGTCCAAATGAAGACAAGCGCATAAAATTGAAACTTCAAGTTACAGAAATTAACTAAACTATATAAATTATGTGTGGAATTGTTGGATACATAGGAACGCGAGATGCATACCCTATTGTTATAAACGGTTTGCAACGCCTAGAGTATCGAGGTTATGATAGCGCTGGTGTTGCTCTTTTTTCAGGCGATGAAATAAAACTTTGTAAAACCAAAGGAAAAGTAGCTGACCTGGATAAAAAATGTAAAAGAGACATAGACACCTCTGCAACTATCGGCATAGGACACACGCGTTGGGCAACTCATGGTGAACCCAATGATGTAAACTCACATCCGCATGTTTCAAATTCTGGAGATTTGGTGATTATTCACAACGGAATAATTGAAAACTATGAGTCTTTAAAAAAAGAATTAATCAATAGAGGATACACATTTTCGTCTGATACAGATACTGAAGTTTTAATCAATTTAATTGAAGATGTTCAAAAAAACGAGGACGTAAAATTAGGTAAAGCTGTTCAAATAGCTTTAAACCAAGCGGTAGGCGCATACGCTATTACCGTGTTCGACAGAAAAAAACCAAACGAATTGGTAGTCGCTAGATTGGGAAGTCCTTTGGCTATTGGTGTTGGCGAAGATGAATATTTCATCGCATCAGATGCATCTCCTTTTATTGAATTTACCAAAGACGCTATCTATTTAGAAGATGGTGAAATGGCTGTTGTTCGATTAGGAAGAGAAGTACGTGTTCGGGAAATTAAAAATGACAATTTAGTTGATGCCTATGTGCAAAAACTACAAATGAATCTAGACCAAATTGAAAAAGGAGGCTACGAACATTTCATGCTGAAAGAAATCTATGAACAACCTTCAGCCATAGAAGATACCTACAGAGGTAGAATGCTAGTAAAAGAAGGAATTATAAAAATGTCAGGCATAGATGATAACCTAGCTCGCTTTTTAAATGCAAACAGAATTATAATTGTGGCTTGCGGTACTTCTTGGCACGCTGGCCTAGTAGCAGAATATATTTTTGAAGATTTAGCTAGAATTCCTGTTGAAGTAGAATACGCATCAGAATTTAGATATCGCAATCCCGTTATAGGAAAAGGAGATATCTTAATTGCTATTTCACAAAGTGGAGAAACGGCAGATACCATGGCGGCTATCAAATTAGCTAAACAAAACGGAGCATTTGTATTTGGTGTTTGTAACGTAGTTGGTTCTTCCATATCTAGAATTACAGATGCGGGTGCATATACCCACGCTGGACCAGAAATAGGAGTGGCTTCAACAAAAGCATTCACTACTCAAATTACCATTTTAAGTTTAATTGCTTTAAAATTAGGTAAAGAAAAAGGGACGATTAGCAATTCTGATTTTCATCTGTATTTACAAGAGATGAGTTTAATTCCCTCAAAAATTCAAAAAGCTTTAGAAGCTAACAAACACATTATTGAAGTAGCTAGGCATTATAAAGATTCAAGAAATTGTCTTTATCTAGGTAGAGGTTATAACTTTCCTGTCGCTTTAGAAGGTGCTTTAAAGTTGAAAGAAATATCCTACATTCATGCAGAAGGATATCCTGCTGCAGAAATGAAACACGGTCCAATTGCTTTAATAGATGAAGAAATGCCAGTTGTAGTAATTGCCACCAAAAAAGGACATTATGAAAAAGTAGTAAGTAATGTGCAAGAAATAAAATCTAGAAAGGGTAAAATTATAGCTGTAGTTACAGAAGGAGACGAGCAAGTAAGCAGCGTTGCAGATCATGTTATTGAAGTTCCTGACACTTTTGAAGCTTTAACGCCTTTGTTAACTACCATTCCGTTACAATTGCTTTCGTACCATATTGCTGTAATGTTAGGAAAAAATGTAGATCAGCCTCGAAATTTAGCCAAATCTGTAACCGTAGAATAATCTTTTTTATAGCAAAAAAAGCAAGCAAAATAAAAATCGAAAAGTAAGTTTAAAGTTTTTTTAAAACCCATATATTTGCAATTCGAAATTTAGATATAAATTCTCAATAAAACTAGTTGATAATGTCTCAAGTAAAAGGTAAAATAGCTCAAATTATCGGTCCAGTTATCGATGTTGAATTTGATAATGTAAAAGACTTACCAAGAATCTACGATTCGCTAGAAGTAGTTCGTCCAGATGGGGTAAAAGTTATTTTAGAAGTACAATCTCATGTTGGAGAAAACATTGTAAAAACAATTGCAATGGATTCAGCTGACGGTTTAAGCCGTGGTGTTGAAGTGCTTTCTACTGGAAGCCCTATACAAATGCCAATTGGTAAAAATATATACGGGCGCTTATTTAATGTAACTGGAGACGCAATTGACGGTTTAGGAAATTTACCTAAAACTGGAGTTGATGGTATGTCTATTCACCGAGAAGCACCTGCTTTTGAAGACTTATCTGTTTCAACTGAAGTTTTGTTTACGGGTATCAAAGTAATCGATTTAATTGAGCCTTATGCAAAAGGTGGAAAAATTGGATTGTTCGGTGGTGCTGGTGTAGGGAAAACGGTATTGATTCAAGAATTAATTAACAACATTGCAAAAGGTCACGGTGGTTTATCTGTTTTTGCAGGTGTTGGTGAACGTACAAGAGAAGGAAACGATTTGTTACGTGAAATGTTAGA